>OGQJ01000213.1_pt1 | contig 62658 bp, 68 predicted proteins | sample 1553161 | NCBI WGS metagenome assembly OGQJ01 (sample SAMEA2579923, study PRJEB22360) | human gut metagenome | biome: human gut; feature: human-associated habitat; material: faeces | place: Denmark | collected 2008/2010 | reverse complement strand
CGCCGCCATTGTTGAGTCCGCCTATGAGTGATGTGATTGCGTTCCAGAGGCCAGTGAGTTGGCTTTTGAGGCTGGCCGTCGCCGAGGCGAGCATCTGGAAGCCGGGGATGTTGGAGATCGTGTCGCCAAGGTTTTTGAGTTTCGCCTGTGTGGCGGGTATCGCGTTCTCGAGACCTTGTTGGAGTGCCGCTCCGACTTTTTGCAGGGTTGGTGTGACGGCTGCGGTGAATGTATCGATGAGTGGGATGGCTTGGTTGAACAGGCCGCGTAAGCCGTCGAGGACTGGTGTGGCGGCTGTTTCTCCGAGTCGGCTCAACGCGGCTTTCACGTTGGCCAGGGCGCCGGTGAATGTGGTGCCTGCGGATAGTGCGGCGCCGCCTAGGCCTTCCTGCATGGCGTCGGCGAAGGTTTGGAAGTCGATTTTGCCGTCCGAGACCATGTCGGACACTTCGGCGCTGGTCTTGTTCAGATGCTTGCCGAGCATTTGGAGGACTGGGATGCCGCTCGACATGAGCTGGAGCATGTCGTCGCCCTGGAGTTTGCCTCGGGCGGCGACGGAACCGAAGATCATGCCGATGTCAGTGAGGCTTCTGCCGCTGATCTGCGCGGTGTCGGCCACGGTCTTGAGGATCTTGGTGAGCTGGTCGCCTTCCTTGATGCCGGAGGCGGACAGGCTGGCCGCGACGGTCGCGGCGTCGCCCAATCCGAACGCGGTGCCCTTGACGGATGCGAGCGCGTCGTTCATGATTTCGGTGACGCTCGCGCTGTCGTGGCCGAGGCCTTTGAGTTTGGCTTGCGCGTTCTCGATGTTGAGGGCGCGGGTGAAGCCGCCTTTGGCGGCCAATGCGGTGATGCCGCCGGCGAGGGTGGCGATCGCGCCTGTGCCGACCTTGCCGATTTTGCCGAATGCTCCGCCGATCTTCGAGATGAGGGTGCTGGAGCTTTTCTTGGAGGCTTTGTTGACGGCGTCGCCGATGTCGCCTTCGATGCTTTTGCCGAATCCTTTGCCGGATGGTTCGACGTGGACGTATGCGACGCCTATGTCCTGTGCTGCCATCGTGTTTCCTTATTCGTAGGTTGGGATTCCGATGGCGGTCGGAGTCAGAGGTCGTCGTTGATGTGGAAGTAGGCTTTGAGCCGTTCCCTGTCCTCGCGTTGACGGCGGGTGAGGTTGTGCGTCGGGGTTGGCGGGCGGAGCGGGTCGTGCTCGTGGTCGAACCATGGGCGTTTGCGTTGTCCGGACAGCGTCCAGACCGCCTGTTCGGCTCCGTCGGGCGCGTAGACGGCGTTCTGCAACGCCATCCACGAGTGGCTCGTATGGTCTTTGAGGATTTCGCGGGTCAACGCCCAGGCGAGTCCCCAATCGACTCGTGGACGTTGGCCTTCAACCCATTCCCGGAAGCGTACGGGCCTGTAGATCTGCCCGTACGCTCGGATCCAGTCGTAGGCTAGTGCCGCGCGATTGTTGTTCCAGAGGTGGGCGAGGTAAACGCTTTTGGGTCCAGTCCGGATTCCTCGGCCCACGCCTTGATGGTCGCGGTGAGGTAGGCCATCGGACGTTTGGTCTTGCGCAGCACGTTCCAGAAGTTCGGCTGCATCGTCTGGAAGTAGGCGAGGAACGTGCTCACGCAGGCCATGGTTTCCTCGTCGGACAATGCGGGCTTGCTTTTGATCAGGAGGATGGCCTGGACGAGTTCGATGGGCAGTTCCGCGTTGTTGAGGTTCGGCAGGTCGAGTTTGACGCCGGCGACCTCGAGGTGCACGTCGGGTTTGAGCTCTTCCGCTTCGGTCAGGTCTACGTCCACGACATGGTATTCTTTGTCGCTCATGTTGGCTCCGTTCTAATGGTTGGCGGTTGAATGGGTGTCCCGTGCGGCCGACCGCCATCGGCCGCACGGGAAGAATCAATGGGTCACTTGGCGTCTTCAGTGACGAGGCCCCATGCGTGGAACTGTTCGCCGTTGGTGCCCTTGAGCATCTTGAACGTCATGCTGAAGTTCATGATCTCGCTGGATTTCAGGCTCACGTCGTCACGGTCGCTCACCTTCGCGTTGGTGCCGTACAGGAGGAACGGACGGTCCTGCTGGTCGAGCGCGACCAGCACGAGGATCCACTCCTTCTTCAATCCGGCGCCCTTGATGCTGATGCCGCCGTCCGAATCGACGTCCACGTCGAAGTAGGCCGACACCACATCCTTGCGGCCCTCCATGGCGGCGAGCTGCAGGGTCCAGTAGCCCGGATCCGTGTCGGACAGCACGATGTCGCCGTTGTGGGCCTTGTAGTCGGTGCTGTCGCCCGGTTCCGGATGCAGTACGGCGCCGTCCTCCGTGGAGTAGCCGATCGGCTTCTTGCTTGCCGGCGGGGTCCAGGCCACTCCGGTCGGAGCCACGAACGTGCTGTCGCCCTTGGGGAACAGGAACAGCGCGTAGTTCTTGATCAGGCGCACGTTGCCTGCGGTGTTGCCGCTGGACACGTACCCGTAGTCGGTCGCGCCCTGCGCGGCGACGGTGGTTTTTTCGTTGTTGTCAGACATTCGTCTGCACCTTTCCGTTCTTCGCGTGTGGCGGCACGTTGTCTTTGGTTGTGTTTCAGTTGACGGTGACCTCGAGCAGGAGCACTCCGTACGCGCACACCAGCCTCTTGTCCTCGTCAGTCATGCGTACCGGCCCGGATTCGAGTGACGCGTCGATGAGCGGCGCGACGGTTCCGAGCCCGATGATCTCCCTCGCGATGTCGGCCCACAGGCGTGCGGCCTTGTCCCAGTCGCCCGTATGGTCCTCTCTCATGCAGCGCACGCTCAGCCGCAGCCGCACGTACTGCGAGATTGGGGTGCTCATGCCTTGCATGGAGTCGGCCAGCGTGGCTTCGGTGAAGGGAGGTTCGAGGTCGCTTCGTTCGATGGTGTCGAACGTCACGTCCGGGAACAGTGTCCTCAGTTTGGGCAGGAGCAGGGGTTCCGTGCGCCGGGGAGTGACCGGGATGCTCATACGCGCATCCTTCCGAGCGTGTCCTCCAACGTGCCGTGCGCCTTCTCCACCGGTGCCGGGCAGATGATCGCCACGCCGCTGCGGTTCTTGCCGTCATGGTCGCGGACCATGCAACGGTCATCCTCTACGGCGGCTTCGGCCGCGTCCCTCATGCGCGAGCGCAATGTCTCGTTTTTGAGGACCTGTTGGCTGAACGCCTTGCGGTTGAATACGAATCTGCATCGTTTGGCCATGCTTATCCTTCCCGTTCGCCCACGGTGATGACGTCGCCGATGTGGCGTCCGTGGAGGTTGTTCCACACTTGCGGTTTTCCTTTGACGGGCAGGAGGATGCCTCTGACTTTGATCAGGTCGGTGGCTTGGATGCCGGTCGGTTGGCTACCGCGGATGTGGATCGTGTATTCGGTGGTCTGCGGGCTGGCGTTCTCCTCGGTCTGGTCGGTGGTGGAGGTTGGCGCGACCATCGCCTGGAACGTGCCGACGCGGGCGGGTTTGCCCTGGATGGGGTTGCCGTCCGTGTCGGTGGTGGACTGGCCGCGCCACACTTCGATGGTTTCCACTAGGACGTCTCCCCCGTTGCCATGTCGACGCTGAACGCGCGCTGAGCGTTGATGCCAAGGATGCGTTTCTCGTCGTCGCGCAGCCAGAGATCGCCGGTGGGCGCTCCGAAACTGTATTGTTCGCTGAAGCTGCCGGTGGTCTGGTTCATCTGCGTGATGCCGCCGGGAATGTCGTACGGGTCGGCCTGCATGATTCTGCGGACGATGTCGCAGGTGATCTTCGTCAGCAGGCGTGGCCGTTCTTCGAGGAGCCGCCGCCAGATGGGCGAGCGTTCCTTGATGTAGTCGGTCACGTCCGCGAGATGCGTGTCGGCTTTCTGACGTTCCTCGTCGGTGAGCTTGTGCCACCTCCGTTCGAGATCGTCGGAGGTGGCGAACATGTCCGGTTCGTCCGTCATGGTCACTTCTTGTCCGGCAGCTTGATCACCCCGGAGGCCGCGAGGCCGGTGATAGTGTCGTCGAACTGTTTCGCCAAAGTATTGAAAGCCGTGACGAGCTTGTCGAATTCATCCTTGGTCGGAGCGGCTGCGGCGGCCTTGACGATGTTGCCGTCAACGTTGCCAATCGTCTGTTCGGGCGCGAACTGCTTGATGCCGCCGAGGGTGTCCTTGCCGGCCTCCGGCAGTTCGTAGGCACCGGAACCGGCGGAGAAGGCGGTGCCGTCAGTGTTGACAAGCCGCACCTGCGCGTCCAACGGACCGACAGTGTGCTTTTCCTCGCCTGCGGGGTTGATCACAAGCGTCTGGATGGGGAAACTCATCGTTCACCTCATTCCGTGGCCTTGAGCACGGCGAACGCGTTCGGGTCGATGACGGCGAACGCGTACATCGCTTCGGTACGGTATGCGATCTGGTTGCGGGCCTTCAGGTCCACGCCGGTCTGGTCCGGGTCGCCGTAGGCGATGATCTCGCTGGTCAGGTCGCGGACCATGCCCCATTTGATGAGGCTGAAGTCTCCCATGAACGCGAGCACCTTCGTCGAGGGCTTGGCCAGTCGTCCGTTGACGGTTCCGGAGGTCGCGGCGGTGATGCCGTCCAGGCTGCCGGCCTGCAGGTTCAGCGGGATCTCCGGGTAGAAGCGCATGCCGGTGGAGGGGACGCGCAGCTTGCGCAGGCGGGACGCCCAAGTCTTGGACAATGCCACGCCGTTGATGTCGTAGGAGTCGTTCAGCGCATCGGCCAGGGCGTCCACGTTGCTGATGTCGTCATCGCCGGCGGTCACCTGCACGGCGGACGTGCTCAACGGGTTGAATCCGGAAAGCGCGGTGCCGGTCTTCGGGTTAATCGCATGGTAGATCACGTAGTCGAGCGCACGGCCCAAAGCGGCTGCCTGATCCGCCTGGATGCTGCGGATGATCTGCAGCTGGTTGTCCTCGTCGGCCCACTGGAGTTCGCTGGTGACGCGGGTGGTGGTCTGCACCTTGAAGCGCTTCGCCACGACGGAATCCACGGTCTGCTCGTAGCTGTTCTTGACCGCGCCTTCGGCCACTACCTCGGCTTCGCTCTTGCCGTTGAACACGAGGTAGTCGGCGTCGGAGAAGATCTGCGGCGTGCTGGGGCTCAGGGACGCGATGGTGCTGGTGTCCTTGGCCTTGTTCACGATTTCGGTGGCCACGCTCACGGGGAGCTTGATCTGGTCTGTTTTCATCGCCATGATGGCTTGTCCTTTCGGATGGTTGGGTTATTCGCCTAGGAGCTGGTGGATGTACGAGAGCTCTTCGGCGTCCTTGTTGTTGTTCTGGTGCGAAGGAGAGCCTGTCTGGTTCCTCACCTGAGGCGGCTTGGATGCCGGATGCAATGCCGCTCGCAGGAGGTCCGCATGCGCTTCGAGTTCCTCCTTGGTTCCGCCGCGCAGCAGTTCGGCCGGAACGTCCTTGTCTTTGGCGACTTCGGACACCCATTCCGCGTGCTGCTTCTCGGCCGCGGCGTCGTCGATCTGCTTGCGCAGCGCCGCGTTCGATTCCTTGAGTTTGTCGATTTCGCTCTTTCCGGCGTTCTCCATCTCGTCGAGTTTCATGGCCTTGGACTTGAGCTCGTCGTAGTCCTTGTACTTGCCGCGCTCCTTGGCCAGTCGCTTCTCGACGATCTGGTCGACCTGTTCCTGGGTGAACGACCTCGGCTCACCGCCGTCGCCACCGTCATTGGAACCGCCCTCGTCGCCACCGCCGTCGATGAGACGGATGTGTGCCGGGAATCGGAATCTGATGGACATGCTGCTCTCCTTTGCTGTTTCCCGTGGATTCGAGTTCGACCGCGCCACGGTGCGCTGTATGGTCCTCCCACGCGATACGGCGCATGGTCGCCGCCAACCTGAATGGCTGGCCGAGTGGTGGATGCAGGATTCGCACCTGCGCGGCTGTGAAGCGCCCGAGTTACAGTCGGGTCCATTCGTCTGCTCTGGCAATCCACCGAAATCAATGGTTTTTGGTAAAATAGAAGTACCGGAGGTCCCGTGCAGACTTGAAATAATAGCCTATTCGTGCGGGAGTGCCTCCGGGTTTTTATTGCAGCTCGATTTCTCTCATCCCGTTGTTGTCCAATAGGAACAAACGTCTGATCTTGTTTTTCTTATGCAGCGCGTTATAGCGGGAAAGTTGCGTCACCAGTTTCTCCGGAGCCGAGTATCCAGTGAGATCCACAATGAATGCATCCTTCACGACACCATGCTGCTCGGCTTTGGATACCGCTTTTGAGATGTTCTTCGAAATGGATCCGTAGTCTGGGCGTTTTTGCCGAGATGACTTAACCTCGCACTCAAGGTCTTGCTCAATCCATTTCAAGTCATTCGTCGATTTGTGCCCCAAAGTATCGCGTGGAATCCATTCGTAATGCTGTCCGAGTGACTTGAAATGTTCCAGGAACACGATTTCATGCATCTCAAGGACGTCTGCGTCTACTGGGACGCCAAGCGCCTTCTGCCTTCCATCCCATCCTTTCTTGCTTAATGATTTCTCGTCGCGCATGCCGGTGAAATCATGTTCGACTTTGAAAGACGCACGTTTCTTCGGCATGATCCCGTCGCTCAATTGCTTAGGGAACTTATGACGCATAACGAATGTGACGGCATTCGCGTCGGCCGAATCCAACTTGATTCCGGCTTCCTCGGCGGAGGACTTCCAATTCTTTCCCAATGCGTTGCCGTTGATGGCTTGCACGGCCTGATCGTACATGGCTTTATACTTCGCTTGGTCATAGCCGAAGATCTTGTCCTTGCCCCAGCTGCACACGGGAATGCAACGGCATTTGCCGTTATGGAAAGAGCCGCCGAAGTCCGCGCTTTCCTCACTGGTGTATGCGAATCCTCGGCTGGCGAGCATCACGCAAAATGCACAAGGATTGGAGCCTCGTGGGACGCGTGCCCATCCAGGATGCGTCTCGTCGGCGTCGCGGTTGTTCTGCGTGGTCAATCGTACAGACCTGCTCATCATGTCGGCAATGAACTGCTGCCAGTCGTCCACCGTCTTCAGGTCGGGCCAAAGGTCTTCAACAGTCAGCCCGTTGGCGTTGCCATGCTTCAAATTAGTGTAGTTATGCCCATTCCAATCGGTTCCAGTGAAACCGCCTACCTGACGGTATAGCACTTCATATTCGTCGCAAGTAGATGAGACGTAGGGCGGCATTTTGATGCCGGCGTATTTCTGCCACAGGTTCCTGGTGTCAGTGTAGTACCTGCGTGATCGTTCGGACGCATCGCGGGTGTACCTGAGCACTATGTCTTGTCGTTCCAACGGTTTCGCGGATTCCATCGCGTCGGTGGCGTCGTCTGTCAGATTCTCAAGATCAGTCTCGTAATCCCTATGCAGTTTCTCCAGTTTCTGACGAAGCTGCGCTTTCGCCGGTTCCGGCAGATCCAGATTGTTCAGATCCATCCGTCACCTCCGAGGACGCCGCGCTTCTGTCCATGAGCTGGTCGATGCGTTGTTCCGATTTCTGCCGTTGCTGGTCGGCGCGTAGGCGGGTGATTTCCTCGCGGGTCAGGCCGAGACGTTCGAGTCCGACATCGGAGTCGGCGTAGCCGGTGATCTTGTCGGCGATCTTCGTGAACGCGTCGGCGCGCGCCGCGTCGGAGATTTCCCTTGTGGGCGCCCATACCGGATGCACGTCGCGCATGGAGTCGGGTATCGTGTTCGCGCCTTCGCGCAACGCCACGGCGATGCCCATGGCCCGTTTGAGTTCCCGTCCGAAGGCCACGTTCTGCTTGTCGGCGATGCGCGTCAACCGTCGTTCGGCGGATGCCATGGCCTCGGCGCTGGTCGGATTGTCCAACGTGATGCCCAGATAGTCGACCGGCACCCGGGTCTGCGAGGCGACGAGCATGGCCATCGTCTTGAGCATGTCCGAATGGGGCGTCATGGACGCCTGCTGCACCTGCTGCAATTGGGGAAGGTTGCCGTCCTCGTCGGCACTGATCGCGTTGATCGCCTGGATGAGACTCTTCCACGTGTTGCTGCTGAACGCGTCCCTGTTCGCTCCGATGAACCAGAGTTTCGGAACGGAATAGAATTCGGCCGACGCCTCCATGCGGACCACGGTACGGAATCCAGCATCGACAAGGCTCATGAGCGAACGGCTGATGCGGCTGTGGCCGAACGGCCGGTCCATCTGCCTGTCATAGGCGAGCGAGACGACCGTCGGCTGATCGAAGTTCGTTTCGATTTTCTCCGCACGCCATGGCATCAGGTGGCCGGAGCATTCGTAGACCTTGCCTGGAAGCCACACGTTGAACGCGCATATCCGCCCGTCCTTATCGTCCTCGGTGATGGTCAACGCGGCGGCCAGACGATGGTTGCGCCGGTCCCAGATGCCCGCGGACCAGTCGGCGGAACGCGGAATCATACTGATTCGTTCCGGATCCTCCGGGTCTGCGGCGATGGTCAGGAAACTGCATGAATGCTTGTAAGCGGATACGATCAGTTCTGACGTGGCCACGTCCAATTGGTTGTCCTCGAACAGGTCGCCAACGCCCATCGTGTCGTCACCGGAAATGCTGAACCCTTCCAGGTCGCTCAAATCGCTCAATGAGCGGACGGCCAGTTCCGGCCATCCAATCATCGCCTCGACCTTGTTTTTGATCTGGTCCGGGATGGAGATTCCGAAGTCCTTGAACCGTTCCTTGCAGTCGTAGTAGGCTCCGCGGATCAGGTTGCGTGGATATTTCTCTCGCCATACGCGCAACAGTTCGTGGATGATGGGCATGTCCTCGTCGTCGACGCCGAGGATGGTGCCGACGTTTCCGCTTGCGGTGTCGAGGTAGCTGCTGCCGGTGAATTTCGGAGCGACACTTACCGTTGTGCCGTCGGCCATGTAGAACACCATCAGAACATCACCTCCTGTCGTCTTCCCGGATGTCGTTTCGTCGTGAACGCCCCATACAGGGCGAGAGTGGTGGACACGAGCGGCGTGATGTCGACATCGCTGCCGAGTTTGTTCCAGGCGATCGCGCCGGACTGTCCAAGAGGCCGCGTGGTGGCGCCCTTGACGGCTGCGGCCAGCTGCGGCTGGTATTCGTCCCGCGGGTGCTTGAGCGTTCCGGCTTTGAGCATGTCGAGGAACCGGCCGCATGCTCGGCCCATCTCCTGCATGTTCGTGACCGTGACCCTCACATGTGCTTTCTTCAGTTCCGGCAGCAGGCTCATGGCGGGCGACTGCGCGTCGATGACCACGCTGGCGGTCTTCGGCCAATGTTCGGCGAGCCAGTCCACGGCCCACATGGTTCCCGCCTGCCGCGCGTCCTTGATGTTCGCCATCTGGATGACGGCCGAACCGTCCGCGTACCGTAGCGCCGCTCCGATGGTCAGCACGCTCCTGTCCGGAGGCATGTCGATGCCGAAGCTCACCGTGCCGCCCTCGGGCACGTCGTCGACGGCCGCGGCCTGCCACAGGTCGGGACTGATGGCGTATGCGGTGGCGGTCTCGTCCCATATGCCAAGCGCCTCGCGACGGAATGAATCGTCCGACAGGTTGTTGCGCATGCGCATGATTGCCTGTTCGCTTGTACGTTTCGGATAGCTGGGATTCGCTTTAGCCCACTGTTCGCGGTCGTCCGGATCCGCGTCCTTGTCGGCGGCGAGCTCCACGTAGAGGAGGTTTCCGTCATGGTTCAGCGCGTGCATGCGTTTCTCCGTGAACGCATCGCACTGGTCTCCCGGCTTGGGTGGATTGCCCATATACACGACCAGGGGGTTAGGACTCGTGTTCAAAACCGGAATCATGTTGTCCATCGCGCGCACTGTGAGGATCTGCGCTTCGTCGAACACGGCCACGTCCACGCTGTGTAATCCTCGGCCGAAACCGTTCTCGCGGGCGCCGAACATGATGCGGCTGCCGGACGTGAACGTGATCTCCTGTTGGCCGTTTGCTCTGCGGATGCGTTCCACGTACCGGCCGAGCACTGGATTGTGCTCCATCTCGCACATGTCCGTGAATGTCTCGTCGCTGGTGCGCGTATGGTGGGCGGTCCAGATGGCTTTCAGGTTCGGTGTGAGTATCGCCTTGAGGAACAACGCGGTGCCGACGGTGAAGGTCTTGCCGATCTGCCTGCAGCTGGACAGCACGGCGCCGTCCGCGCCACACGCATACTTGCCTTCCGCGTTCTTGGCGAACAGAAGCCACAAGAAGCCCTGCTGCCACAAGTCGAAACGGATGCCGGCCTTGCGCGCGGCTTTGTTGATTCGAGTGAACTCGCTGCCGACGATGCCTTCCGGCTGGCGGAGGACCTTGGCGATTTCAGACAATCGACGCTCCGACATCGTCCGTCACCTCGTCTTCCTCATCGTCCAGCAGGTCGGTCAGACCGCCGCCTTGGAGCGCTTCGATGCGTTCGCATACGTCGATGAGCTGGCGGCTGATCGCGGGCAGCGCGTTCGCCGGCGTCGTGGGATCGGCCATGGCCTTGAGCAGCAGGTCACGGTTGTCTCGCAGTATGTCCAGCATGCTGCCGTCCATCATCCGTTCGAAGCTCCGCTGGTCGAGATCCTGCTCCGGCTTCTGTTTCGTTTCCACGGCTTTGACGGGCGGCTTACCGTTCCGGTCCCGTGCGGGCCTGTTCTTTTTCCGACGATAATCGGCTTTCTGGCGGCAGGACTTGGAACAGTACTTCTGCGGCCGCCCGTGGCCGGATGGCTGGAATTCCTTGCCGCAGAGTTCGCACTTCATCGGCGCTTCCCTCGCTTTCCGACCTTTCGTTGTTTCCCCTGTTTCCGACGTTTGTATTCCGGGAGGGATATCGGCACTGCACCCGAGGCGACCGGGAGGGGGTGTACCCGGGGTCCCCGCCCTGGTATCGGAGTCAGATGCCGAACGTTTTGAACGGCATCGAGCTTGCTTTCACTTCCTGTCTGCCAGCCAGCAGCGCTCGTGCGTGTTCGTCTGTCTTGTCGCTCTTCATCCTGTTGCATCTGCGGTGCGTGAGCCTGCAGTTCGCGAAGCTGTATGGATCACCGCCGCGTGAGACCGGTATGAGCTCATCCACTTCGGCGCTCATCGGATGTGGTGTCTTCAATGTCTTGTCGACCGGCTTGCCACAGATGGCGCACACATCGTATGCGGCCAGCACTCTTTGCCTGAGCATGCGCCGCCGGTATCCGTTGCTGACCCGCTCATTGCGCCGCTTGCTCATGTGGCCTCCCCGCATGTATGAGCCCCGGGGTGCCGTGGATTTGCCGACGACTATCTTCGCCGTTGGCTTGCTGGAATGCCGGTATAGGGGCTCCCGTATATGGACACTCCCGTGTCTTGTAGGGGCTCCCCATCATCTGCGAATACCCCTCCCGGATTGTCAATACCCCTACCCCGGATTTGTTTCATGGGTGCCTTCGGCGGGATTCGAACCCGCGTCCACACGCGGCCACAAGGAAGAGAATCCAATAAAGACTCGCGGCCGGTACGATCTACCACTGATTCCTACGAAGGCATACCGGCAGGCGGATTTGAGCATCACCGCATCACGAAAGCACGGGATTGGCTTGCCTGCCACATTGAGGTATGCCCACTCTGACGGGAGTGGGCGGAGCGTGTCCGATATGCCGTTCGGACAGGACGGGACATAACCCAAGGAGTTAGGAGAATCCATCGGTGGATATGAAAAGGGTTCAAACCGTTTTCCGGTTTGAACCCTTTAATCCACTGACAATTCTGCCTTGCACTTTGAAAAATGTCAAATCACGTCATGCCGGGCGAGGCGCGCGTGTACGTCGGACAGGCGGTACAGCGGCTGTCCCTTCTCGTTTCTGCCGGCCGGTTGGATCCTGCCGCGCTTGCGCCACGAGTAGATCGTGTTCACGCTGCATTGGAACCCGCATTCGCGCAGGAGTCCGGCGCATTCCTCTGCCGTGAACGCTTTGCCGGATGCGATGCACTCCTTCAGGAAGCCGAGCCGCACGTCCACCACGCGGTAAGTGCCGCCGCATACGGGGCAGGTGACCTCGACCGCGTCGATGGGCGCCGACAGTTCGACACCGCACAATGGGTTCGGGCATCTTCCGATGCCGTGCTTGGAAGGCGGCACGTCGATGATGGACAAGGTCTTGCGCGCCAAGGATTCCCAGTCGTGCCAGATGATGTCGATGTCCGGAAGCCGGTTCAACCGTGGACATGCGGCGCAGACGCTCAAACATTCCAGCAGGGACGGGTGGATCCGGCCGTTCGCCCATGGCATCGCCGATGGCGCGTACAGTCTGCGCCACAATGCGACCGCCATGTCCCCGATCTCCTGCATGTGGTCGAGCACCGGCAATCGGATTGGCGTCGGCGCGGCTGGAAGGTTGACGCGTCCAGGCTGGCGGCCTCCGTAATGCGCGGTCGAGTCCAGGAACTCATGCAGCGAATCCAACCATGCTGGATATTCCCGCAGCCAGCCGCGCATCAGCCCATCGCATCTCGCGCACATGGTGTCGCCGACAGCGCATCCTCCGCCGCAGACGAGGCACACACCGGCGAGCGCTGGTGTTGTTTGGCTGGTGTTTGTTGTGGTGTTGGTGGTGGTTGGTTGGGATTCGTTGGTCGGTTCGCACATTTGTTCGATTCCCTCCGGCGTGGTAGTCTGGTTTGTGGTAATGCCAGAGCCCGGCCGGAAGGTCGGGTTCTTTGTTTATTCGGTGGCGGAGTCCTGTTTTTCAAGGTTGACGTGTTCGATCTTGGCTCTATGGCGGAGCAGATTGGCGTATGCGTCCATGACGTCGAGCTGCCTGCTCAACAGGCTGATCGGACAGACGGGCTCGAAGTCGAGCGTGCCATCCGCATACCGCTGCAGCATGTCCCTGAGCCTGCCGGCACGAGCGGTCAAATCGCGGTATTCGACACGCATGCGGTCCTGGTAGCCGGAGGCCTTGGCGCTCGCTGGTTCCGCTTGGTCGGCGGCGGCGAGCACTTCGATGGCTTGGCGCAGGTATCCGTCGCGGATCCATTCGGATGCGGTATTCCATTCCTCGTGGATGATTTCGGTGGAGTCCTTGCGGAGTGCCCATTTGAGTCCGAACAGACGTTCGGCGACGGCTTCGGTGCGCGCGTCGGTCGGCGGCAGTGGCGGTTCGAGTGTTTCCTTACTCATGGTTTCCTCTTTCCTGGGTGGGATGATTTTCGGCCGATTCCCAGATGCTGTGCCAGAGCATCCGGATAACCCAGTCGGGCATTTCGGTCCAGATGGTCAGGTGCGTCGAGACGGCTGAGGCTTTCCACCACCTGCCGCAGACGACGCAGTGCTGCAGGCGGTGGCGTGGGAAGGTGTCACGCCCTGGTCCGATGCCGTTGCTGGCGCAGATAGCGGTCCCGAAAGCATTCCGGCACAGATGCGGAGTCCGGTCTTTCATTCGTCGGCCTCCGATTGGGACAGGCGCCACCGATCGAAAAGACGGTAGGCATCCAGCGAGATGGCTCGGACTGGACTGAATTTCATCCGCCACATGCAGTCGGCGCACACCTCCGAGGCGGTCTTCGCCTGATCCATATAGGCAAGATGCACGGCATAGACCGGACTGGACACCCGCCTGCAACACAGATCGCACGTATGCATATCCTGCGTGGTCAACTCGTCACGCCGGCACTGGAACGGGTTCCGCGCATCACGCTCCTCCACGGCATCGGCGAGCGCCTCCCGAATCTTGTCCTTGGCGTTGATGTAGGTGTGGTATCGAATCGACGCACTTTCCTCGAGAGGCTTATTGCCATAACGCTGTCCGGCTCTCGCGGCCTCGAGTTCCTGGGCGATGAGTTTGTTGAGCACACCGATGGCGATGTCTGCTTCACTGTTTCTCATTTTGTTTCCTCCTTGGCTTTGACGCATTCGGGGCAGAGGCTGTCGGTGAGGTCGGTGGAATTGACTTGCCATCCCTCGTATTCGAGCCGGTGCAGAGGTCCGATCTCGCGCTTGCGGCATTCGCGGCATGAGAGATGGCGGTGGTTCGGGCAGAGGCTGTCGTCCGGATAGTCACGGTCGATGTGCCATCCCGCGGCTTCCAGTTCATCCGGCGCTCCACTGTCGGTGATGTCGCAGTCATGGCATTCGACGTGCCAGTGGAGCGGGCAGTAGTGCCTGCCTTGGAGCTCGTCGCATTGCCAGCCGTGGTCGGCGGCCTCGTTGTCGGCGTCCTCGTAGGTCGCGTCATAGACGGAAAGGCTTGTGTGGCACTCGTCGCAGACGACGAACAGCTCATAGATTTCCTGGTAGCTCATCGCTCAGGATCCTTGTCCGCTCCGCTCACATGGCTCCAGTCGCAGGACAGGCCGCCTTGCTTTCCCTATGCGTAGACGACGCAGTCCACCTTTCGTGTATCGGACAACGTGACGGAGCACTCGTAGAAACCATGGGCGGTGCCTCCATCGGTGCATTGCGAGTCGATGGGTTTGGCCGCATGCGCCTGCGTGGATGCTTTGGCCGCGCTCCCGCATCCGGCGAGCGCGACGCATAGTGCGAGGGTGATGGTGGTGAGTGCGGCGCAGATGATGTTTCTCATCGGTTTTTCTTTTCCTTGTGTGTGGTCCAGTAATTCCAGTTGCGGATGGCGCGGTTGAGGTTCGGTCTGCCGGTTTGGATGATTCCGTGTCGCATCCGGCAGGCCGGGCAGACGCATACCCAGATGGCTGCGACGTGTTTCCGGTTGTCCATGCGGTAGCAGCGGCCGGCTTGGACGATGATGGGTTGCGCCTTGCCTCATTCGGGGCATGGTACCGGTCGTCTCCATTTGCGTGGGTGTTCCGGCGAGTATTGGATGGTCGTGTTGAAGATTTTCATTGGTCATTCCTTTCCGTAGATGGCGAGGCATCTGATGCCTTCGCTCCGACTGTTGGAACAGGTGTTCGGATCGTGGTCGATGATGTCCAGGCCGATGCCTTGGAAGCGGAGGGTGGCGGTGCCGTCGGGCCGGCGTATGAGTTCGAGGCGTCCGTCGATGACGACGTCGTCGTTGGTGCGGGCGATGCAGCGGCGGCCGATCAGGATGGCCGGGTCGGCCGACCGCCATTTGCGCAGTGGGACGTTGACGCTCACCGCACGTCCTCGCCTTCGTTTTTGCCCTGGGCGTCTTTTTCGGCGTCGTCGTAGCCTTCGTCGTACACGTCGTCGAGCAGGGTCTGGAATTCGGGCGAGGCGAAGAACGTGCGGATGGCGTCCTTGGCGATGCGCCGCCATGGCTCCTTGTCCTCCATGGCCATCTCGTTCCATGGGCGTGGATGGCGGTGGCCGTTGCGATACCAGCGCAGGTAGATGGCCTTGGCCACCTTGTTCTGCGTCTCCAGACTGATCGGGACGTTTCCTTGGTCTGCCATGATGGTTCCTTTCAGTACGTTTCAGGTGGTTCCGCGGCGGTGCGGGTCGCGATGATGTAGGCGGCGAGCGCGACGCAGAGTGTGAGGATGATGAGCACGGCGTGCAGTGCGAGCCATTGGACGGGGATCCAGTAGTGGAGGCCGTAGCCGATGATCGGCCGGATGATGGCGTGTGGCACGAGCAGCAGCGCGGCGAAGGTGAACAATGTGGCGAACCAGTCGCCGACGCGGTTGGAGATGCGGTTGATGGTCTGTTTCATTCGGGTTCCTTTCAGTGTGGTTTCATGGCCGGTTGGCCATCCAGCCGATCAGGATGGCGGCGCATAGGAGGATTACGGCGGCGACGTCCATCACATTGCTTCTTTCGTGGCGATGTATCGGGCCGGATATTCGGAGAGTCGGCGGATGAGGCGCGCGTATTGATGGATGTCGCGGTCGAGGCAGGTGCTGGTGCGGTGGGCGCTGGTTATAGGCGTCTCCCCTTCCGGCTTCACGTCCCATCCGGCGGCTTCGAGACTGTCGCGGATGGTGGCCATGTCGATGCGGTGGTGGTGCAGTGGGAGGTTCGGGCAGAGTCGGCCGATGAAGTCGAGGCCGAACTGCGGATTGCTGCCGGCCGGATGGAGAGTGAACGATTGCGCGAGGCTGTCGACATATTCCTCGAGTCCGTTTGCCGTCGCCGCTTCCGTGTATCCGGCATCGAATGCGTCCTCGAGCAGTCCGTTGGCGCAGTGCATGCGCCATGCCTTGAAGTTCTCATCGGTGATGGAGACGTTTCGTTCCGCCAATCCGATGACGCGGTGGAAACCGCCGACGCACAGCACGCCTTTCATGTCGGTGCAACGCAGTTCCACCTCGAGGATCCTGTCATGGTCCGGGTCGAGACCCGTGGTCTCCACGTCCACCCACAGCAGCATGTCCTCTTTGGCTTTTTCCTCGCTCATCATTGGTTTCCTTTCGTTCGGAGGAGAATGATTTCGGTCTGCGTGAGCGGTGTCGCGGTACCGTCCATGTTCAGCAGCATCCACCGGCCTTCCCAGTCGAACACCGGCACATCACGCGGATCCGCGCCGAACGGCACGATTAATCCCAGTCGCTCCGCCTCGGCCACATGCTGGGGACCCCACCCAGGGCAGCCGGTCGTGCCCGAACCGCACAACTCGACGATGTTGGCCGGACTGTGCCTCACATCCGGATCCGCCGCCCGCCGCAGCTGACGGTGATGGCCGGAACGTCCGGGCCAGCATGACGGGTCATGGATGTTCGTCCCGCAACGCAGGCAATGCCAACCCTGCCGCTCCAAGGCGGCACGCTTCGAATCGGCAAACTCACTCACAACGCACCCCCTCCTGCATCAGGCCGTCGACCAACACCAAACACGAAGTGCAATTGGTCCTCAACCCGGCCGCCATCGCCACGATGCCGTCATCCGCCCTGCCACCGGCGAGCGCTCGCAGTTCGATTGTGCTGGCGGTCTGGGCGGTGTCGGTGAGGAGTTGGGCGAGTCTTTCGAGTTGTTTCCTGGTCATTGGTTGTTCTCCTCGTCTTCTTCGTTTTCGTCGGAGTCGGCTTCGGTGATGGCGGCGATGAGCTGGTCGAGGTGGCTGGTTTCGTCGTCGGCGGGCGTGTAGCCGAGGTCTTGGAGGATCTGGTAGTAGCCGGGGATGCGTCTGCTGATGTCGTTGACGGTGGTCCAGTCGGTCGGATCGATGAACCATTCGAAACGTGCGGCGAGGATGGATGCTGCTTCCAATGGCCAGTCGTCGGTCTGCAGGCTGATGCGGGCGGCCGTCGGGGCGTCTTCGGCTGTGATGCCGGTGATCTTCTCGTATTCCTCGCGGCTTCCGGTGTGGTCGTTCCAGTTGGTGAGGGCGTCGGTGAAGCCGCCTGGGAATGGGTCGATGATCTGCAGGAGTCCGAGCCGGGCCGTGGTTTCGACGAGCTTGGCGCGTTTGATGCCGTGGAGATGGCCGTGGAGCCATGCCATGCGCTTGTCTGCTGATGCGGCGGCGTATTCCTCGAGCGCGTGCCTGCGGGCGTCGCGTTCGGCTTGTTCGGCGGCGCGTCGGGCTTCCTTTTCGGCGTCGGCGGTCTTGTCGCGGCGGGTCCAGAGGTAGACCTGCTGCGAGACCGTGTGGATGGATACGGCTGCGGGGTTATGTTCGCGGATCTTCTCGATGGCTTCTTCGGGAGTGCCGGTGGATGGGAACATGCAGCCGAGGTAGCGCCACTCCGGGTCGTTGAACGGCTTTTCGGGGTCGGGGATGAGGTTGATGCCGCTGTCGGGCTCCACGAGGAGCGCGGCGACCGATTCGATCCATTGCCGGTCGTTCTCATCGCGTTCGATGCGGCTGAGGGTGTAGTCGAAGTTCGAGGTGCCGGCCGCCTGCGCGAGCTTCTTCTGCAGATCCGGACGGCCGTCGTATCGCGCTATGGCCACGAGCTGGCCGATGGTGAGCTGGCTGAAATCGTCGCGGGTCGCTCTGACCTCGTTGTCGATGCTGGCGGCCTTGGCGCGGTCACGCACGTAGTCGCTGCTTCGGCCGAGCTGGTGGGCGACGCTGGCGGTGGTGGCTCCGAGGTCGAGCATGCCCTGGATGGCGTCGGCCTCCTCCAACGCGGTGAGCTGTTCTCGCTGGCAGTTCTCGGTGACCATGGCTTCGAGCTGCTGCAGTGGGTCGAGGTCGAGCACGAAGCATGGGACGGCTCCGGTTCCGGCCTGTTTGCATGCGGCGAGTCTGCGGTGGCCGGCGATGACGCGATAACGCTGGCCGTGGGGCACGACGCTGAGGGGCGAGAGGAGGCCGTTGGCTCTGATGCTGTCCGCGAGGTCGGTCACGTCGCCGATGTTCTTGCGTGGATTGTCCGGGTGCGGGTCGATCAGGCTCGTGTTGATGAGCTTGATTTCACTGCTCTGGTAGTTGCTCATTGCTTGTTCTCCTTGCTGGTTTCTTGCTGGTTGAGTTCGTCGGCGCATGCCTGGCATGCCTGCCACCATTCGCTTGGATGTCCGCCGCGGAGGCTGCCGGTGTGGTCGTATTCGTCCTCATGTGGATCCATGAGCTGGTGGACGTGTTCGCAGTTCCAGGTGTGCTTGTGCTGGCGTGTTGGCGTGACTGGTTCGGGCGCCCATGTCTCCCACTGGTCGCGGAGCCATGTGTTGAGCCTTGGAATGTGGCCGCTGCGGACTTGACCGTCGGTGACGGCGCGCTTGTAGCGGCGGAGCGCGGTCTGGAGTCGGGTCAGTTCGACAGGGTTTCCGGCGATGGCCGCGTACAGGCTTCGCGCCTCGGCTTCGGTCTTGCGGCCTTTCGCGCCGACGGATCCGGGATAGGCTTCGGCGAAATGGTCGAAGCCGGATTCCGGCGTGGCAGGTTGCTTCGCGGTGCCGGCGGGAGGGGTCGGAGAGGGATTATCGGTATCGGTATCGGTTTTATGCCATGTTTTTGCTTGGCTGTCCTCTAGCAACTTGCTAGACGGTTTGCTACCTGTCTCGCTACTGTTTTGCTCTTCGTTTGCTTGGCTGTTTTCCGGCAAGTCGCCAGACGTTTGCTTGGCTTTCTGGTTGGCGGCCTTGCGGCGTCCGCCCTTGCTTCCGGCCTTGCGGCGCGCCTCGCGTTGCTCTTCGGTCAACACTCGGGGCTCCCTGCAGATGCCTTCGGCATAGACCGGACGCCATCCTCCGTCGTGCTCCTCCATGAGGCCGGAGTCGATGAGCTGCTGGAGTTGTTTCATGGTGCCGCCGGCGTCCTTGAGATCGAGCTTGTCGAAGTGGCCTGGATACGCGGCCGGGTCCTTCGACTGCATCGAGATGCCCTTGGAATGGATGACGCACAGCTTGACCCACAGGCCGACGGTGGCGAGAGGCAAGCGGCGGATGCGCCTGTCGTCGGCCATCTGGTCGTCGATGATGAACCACATCTCTTCTTCTCCTTCTGATGGTTCAGATTTCGCCGGTGTCCGGATCGACGGTCGCCTCCACGTCGCCGTCGTCCATGTCGAGACTGCGGCGCAGGTCGTCGATGAGGATCATCTGCCGTGACGTGGCCGGTTTCGCGCACATGTTCTCCATGGCCAGGCCGGCGTCGAGGATGCGCTGCGCGAGGTCGGCGCAGTCGTACACGGCTTCGGTGATGGCGTGGATGCCGCCCCACTTGTCGATGTGCTCCTGCTTGTTTTTGGTGTCCATGACGGTGCGGCATGCCTTGAGCACGATGGCCGCGGCCTTGGTGACCTGCTGGGTCTTGCCGATGAGGTCGATGAGCGTGTCTGGCGTGGCCTCCTGCGGGATGAGCGCCTGTTGTTCGCTGGCTTTCATTGCTGCTTCTTAAAATTCCGGTTCCGGATCGGTTTTGCCGAAGTCTCCGAATGACGATTGGTCGGACGCCGGCGCGCCCCACGGATCATCGGCCGGAGGCTGGGCGGGTTGCTGGGTCTGCGATGGCTGTTGCGGCCGTTGGCTCCAGCCGCCGACGCCGGTGTTGACGGTCGGCTGCGGCGAGGCGGGGTTGCCATAGACGGGACCGCCCTGGTGGCTGATGCGGGCGACCTGCGCCGTCGCGTACCGCAGGCTTGGCCCGATCTCGTCCAGTTGCATTTCGATGACGGTGCGGTTGGCTCCCTGCTCGTCCTGCCATGAGCGTTGCGTAAGTCTGCCTTGGGCGATGACGCGCATGCCTTTGGACAGGGATGAGGCGATGTGCGTGGCGAAATCCCCCCACGCGGTGCAGCGCAGGAAGAGCGCCTGCCCGTCAGTCCACTGGTTCGTCTGCCTGTCGAAGATGCGTGGCGTGGACGCGACGGTCACGTTGCATACCTGCTTGCCGGACTGGGTGGTGCGCAGTTCGGGATCCGCGGTGAGGTTGCCGACGATGGTGATGACGGTCTCTCCGATGGCCATGTCAGGCTCCCCTCACGTATCCGGCCGGTTCCGGACCGAGCTGGCTGGAATCTTTGGCCTTCCACGCGCATTTCGCGCGCAGGCATCCGGCCTCGCGGTCGATGACGATCTCGCCGAAGCGCGCCGGTGCGACCATGGTGAGGTTCCAGCCCCTGTCGCGGTTGAGCGCGCTGATGGTCTCGTACAGTTCGCCGATCAGCTCGGCGGCCGTCATGCCGACGCTGGCGGGCGTGAGCGGCCATTCGAACCACTTCTCGCCTTCCGGCCTGCTTGGTGTTTTGCTTGGCAACGTTTGCCTCCTTTGGATTGATGTCGTGCCGGGGCGCGGATTCGAACCGCGCATCCATCCGCCGACGTGACCTCAACACGCCGATCCATGGCGCCCGCATCCTGTCGCGGGCCCCGGCGAAGGCCGGACGGGAGGAGAAGAGAGAAAATGACCCGTCCGGCCGGTTTTAACGTCTTTTCCTTGACGCGCGGGCGGTTCCGGCATGGCCGCGCATGACGAACCACGTCCATGCCGCAATGTGTGCGGAACCGTCCAAGTCCTTCACTGCCGTTGCTCGTCCAGCCATCGCATGAAGCGGGGGTCGGAGCACAGGCGACGCATGATGACGGCCGTCGGGATGAGCACCGCGAACGGCGCGGCGATGAGATGTTCGATGGGGTGCGTGCACGCCGGCGTGCAATACAGCACCCACATTGCGGCGAGCCAGAGCGCGAACAGCAGCTGTCGCAGGATGATGCGGGCAAGAGCTTTCATCGTTTTGCCTCTGCTTTAGAATCAGTGGAATGGACATCAATGCGATCACCGGCGTCGTTGGCGCCATCACGGGATTGGTTGGCGGCGTCGCCGGATGTGTCGCCCTGTTCCAGGCGCGCCATGGCAACAAGCTCTCGGAGCAGGCGAACGGCTCGGCTGAAGAAGCCAACCGGATCGCCGTCGAATCGAAGCATGCCGCCGAGCAGGCCAACCGCCTTGCAGGAAAGGCGAACGAGATAGCTGCAGACGCGAACGCGATCAGCCAGCGGGCGTTGTCCGTCACCGCCGACCAGACGGTCCACAAGTGGCGGGTCGAATACGATGGAGAAACCTCGACCGTCTTCCTTGTCAACGATTGCCCCGACATAGCACGAGACGTGTCCGTGTTCGTCCGTTTCAAAGACCAGACCGTTGCGCAACGGCATGTCGACGAGGTTGCTCCGTTCGGAGAGGTCGCGCTCGAAAGCGAGTTCTTCTCCAAGCAGATAATCGAAGACCAGGCCGGCATCGACCGTCTGAACACCCAACCCGGCTTCACCTACTTCGGATGTGGATCCTGTCGAGTGAAGGTCCACGTCGCTTACATCACGAAGCTTGGCGCCAGTCGCAACGACGAAGTCGAGCAGCGCCTGACCAACGGCCAAAGGCATTGATTCCATCACAGCTCCTTGTTGATGGTGTCGATGACGATGTCAACGAGGTCGGGCACGTCGAGGTCGACGTATCCGACGATGTGACCGAGTGAACGCCTTGCTTCGATGTCGTCCCACCCGTCGGCATAGGCCGGACGGATGGCGTCGCCCTTGTCCTCAAATTCCCTGAATATCGCTTCGACACAGGCTTTGCGGATGTTGTTCATTTGCTCTCCTTTTCTTCCCATGGGTCAGGCCACGGGGTATCGGTACGCCAGTCGTTGTCGGTCATCGCGCACCTACCTCTTCCTCGTATTCGGCCGTGCACTGGTACAGGTGTTGCGCGAAATAGGCGATCATCTGCTCCTTCGGATACATGACGATTCGTCCCACCTTCACGAACTTCGGGCCGATGCCCGCGCTACGCCAGTACGCCAGGGTGCCTTCCTTGATGCCGCAGTTGTCCGCGATGTCCTTCGTTGTGTTCATCGGCTTCAACGCCGCCGCCAATGCGGCGAACACCTCTTTGTCATCCATCACGCGCCCGCTCCTTTCATGCGTTGGTAAGCGCCGATTGCTTTTCCGACGTGTTTCGTTTGAGGGCCTTCCTGCCGAGTGGGAGAATGAGCAGACCAACGCAAAGAAGGGAGGTGAGAATATGAGCAATGGATCCGATTTCGCGAAGGCGAGCGCCGTGTTCGGGAAGGCCGCTGAAACGTCCGATCCCGACGAGAGGATGAGAGCCCTGTGCCAAGGGCTTTCCCTCCTCGCCAAGGGATTCGATTCGATGGATGCTTCCATGGCATCCGCCGCCTACTGTCTCGACGTGCTCTCGGATAAGTTCTGAACGGAGTTCCTGTATCTCCGTGCTTAGTCGGTCCGCGGCCTGATTGATGCGCTCGAGAATCGAGCCCATGACTTCAGTCGTCATGTCGCGGGCCGACAACTGCCGTCCGACCTCGATGCCGATTCCTCGCAGGTCAAGGCTGGACAGGTGGCTCCTCCTGTCGTCGCCCACTGTTCCGATAACCGTTCGAGCTGGTTCCTCGCGGACGGCTTTTCTTATCGCGCCCAGCATCGCCGGGTGCAGGCGTTCGAACTCCTCAACGGAAATCGGGTTCGTGGATTCATCCGGTGCCTCGGCCGGAATATTGATGCTCATTTCGGATTCTCCTTTCGATTCATGCGTCAGCGACTTATGATTTTTTGTCTCTGACGAAGAACTCACTGACATCACATCCAATCGCTTCAGCAATTTGATGCAATTCACGAACAGTGAATGGCGATGACGCTGGATATCTAAGCCTCCTTGTCAATGTGACTCGAGGGATTCCAGACTTCTCCGACGCCTCAGAAACGCTGAATTTCGCACTGGAAAGAGCCTTGTCAACTCGTTTTGCAACTGTTGCTGAATACTTCATGCTGTCCATGCTTTGCATACTAATGCCCATTTGGGCAGTATGCAAGTGCGACACGCCCAAACGGGCAGTTGTTAGCAAATTTACAGTCGTTATACTGTCCATATGGACATTAATGAAGCAACAGCTAAAGCAATTGCTGCAGAACGTTCTGCAGCAGGATTAACCATCAAAGAGCTTTCGGAGAAGTCTGGCGTACCAGAGCGAACGCTAATCAGAATGTTGAAAAACGAGCGCGACATCAAAGTAACGCAAATAGCTCAGCTAGCAGAAGTTTTCGGTATTAATCCACATGAACTCATTGAGGAAGCCGAGAAATTCATTGCTAGAGCCGCGCGCAATGAAGCTCGCGAGCGCGAGTCCCAGATCACCGATGATCTCATCGACCGTATCGCCGCGCACCCCGAAGACTATGACGTGGCCGCAAACAGGGATCCGAACGCACGCCTCGAAGCCGAGACGCCTGACGATTGATGGATTGAAAGGAACACGAATGACCGAATACAACCTGTATTGTGACGAGAGCTGTCATCTGGAACATGACGACAGCGATGTCATGGTCCTTGGAGCCCTCATCATCCCCAAGGATAAAAAGCAGGAGATCACGGAAAACATCCTCCAGATCAAGGCACGTTACGGCGTCAAGGCACGTACGGAAGTGAAGTGGACGAAGGCCAGCATGCCGAAAATCGACCTTTACAAGGACCTACTGAACTGCTTCTTCCTGGATGACGACATGAGGTTCCGCGTTCTGGTAGCCAAGAAGACGCGCCTGAATCATGAGGCATGGTCACAGTCGCACAACGACTGGTATTACAAGATGTATTTCACCATGTTGAACAGGCTGTTCGATTCCACGAACACCTACAACGTGTACGTGGACATCAAGGACACACATTCCGCGCAACGTACCGAGAAACTGGAGGAAGTGCTGGCGAACAGCCATTACGACTTCAACCACGAGTGCATCAAGAAAGTGCAGCCGATCCGTTCGGACGAAGTGCAGATGATGCAGATCACCGATGTGATCAACGGGGCCGTCTGCAGGGCGAACCGGACGACCATCCCCCAACCATCGGGCGCGAAAGCCGAAATCATCGACTACATACGCATGAAATCAAAGCTCCGTCTCACCCAGTCAACAACCCTGGGCACGCGAAAGTTCAACATCTTCGTCTGGGAAGGACGGAACGCATGACACCGCATTGGATACCGGAGCTCGTGTCCAAATCCCCGATAGAAGACTTCGCCGTATACGAGGATAGGATTTACGCAATCTTCAGGCAGGACTTCATAGATTCACACCCATCATTCGACGGTCTGAGGGTCTCCGTGCGCCGCCAGAGAGAGGAGACCGACGGAAAATGGGCCGGGTTCTTCCACATCACAAGCGTCGAAGACCACGCGACCGGTGACAGGAACGTTGATCTGCGTAGATGCGAACGAATCAGGTTTCCACGAAAGACGATTGACGACGCAAAGGATTGCCCGCAATGCCATTATGAAACATGCGATGCGCCATTAATCTGGAGGAAGCATAAGCATGGCCGCGATAGGCTGTATATCCTCATTGAACCAGAACGGTATCTAGTCGTATTGGAACCGCATAAGGAAAAAGGCTACTGCATGCTGGTCACCGCCTACTACGTCGATCATGACCACAGCTTCAACAAACTTCTGAAAGAATACGATCAGTCAAGCCTGGACGGGAATTGCGTTCAATAAAAAGCAAGGGCCGCCACAGCGACCCTGGAGACTCCTTCTACAACTTGGTAGATGAGCTGATTCAAGCATCACATACGACACTCCAACTGTCAAGCAGAACTTGACAAACAGCAAAAAGTACTTCTCGAAAAACAATACTTCCGGAAGAGAGGAATGTGGATAACAAGACCATCGCGGAGCTTCACCGGAACGCGGAATCCATGGGTCTGTCAGTCATGTCACGCGACCTTCCCCGTGACATATGCGGCCTATACGACGATCGACACAAACTCATTCTGCTGGCCGACTGGCTCAACCAGCGCCAGCGCCGTTGCACGCTGTGCCATGAGCTCATCCACGCGAAACACCACGATCCAGGCTGTGGTAGCCAATACGGGTTGAAGTGCGAGCGCCGGTGTCGCAGGGAGACCGCGCTGGCGTTGATCAGTCCCGTGGACTATGGCATGGTGGAGCAGATATACGAAGGCAATACGTGGATGATGGCCGTGGAATTGGGCGTCACCATCCAAGTACTGTCGGACTATCGGCAGCTGTTGTACGATTCCGGCGTGTGCGTGCAATAAAAGAAGCTCAGCGTCCACATACCGCGACGGGAAACAAAAAAGGGTCCCGCCCGAACACAGTCGGACGGAACCCAAGGAACCAACAATCAGCATTTCCGTTTTCACCAAAATGAGGTTCCACGCACAGTGTAGCGCGGATCCTCGGAAAGAGACAACCATGGCCAGAGCGTTCGTAGACGACAGATGGCTCAAAAACGACGAGGACGGCAACCCGCCCAGCAGGGCCGCGAAACAGTCGCTGGCCAATGCGAAGGATCCGATGAAAGCCAATGTGCCCGACAAATGGCGGTCCGCGCTGTACGGCCAAGGCTCACGGTGGAGATGCCGCTGGTACACGCTTCGAGACGGCAAACGCGTCCAGAAATCACGGAACTTCGCCAAGCTCCGTGACGCCGAGGAATACGCAGCGGCCATCGAGGACGACATCAGACGCGGCAAATACCGCGACCCGCAGCAGGAACTACGCATCTTCCGGGACGTTGCCTCCGAATGGACGGACGGCAAGATGGATATCAAACAGGGCACTTTGGGCAGATACCGCCGCGAATTGCGCGTTTATATCAACCCCAAGTGGGGCGATCGCACACTGAGGGAAATCCAACGCGACGAACTGCAACAGTGGGTCACGCAGCTCACCGAAGGCGGGTATCCCGCCGAACTGCAGGACGATCGCGAATCGAAGCCATTGAGTCCACGCAGCATCCGCAACATCGTCAAGGTCGTCATGGGCGGTGTCATGGAATTCGCCTTGGAGCACGGCTGGATCGGAGAGAACCCCATTGAAAAGGTCACCGTGCCGCGCATCACGCAATCCGATGACGACATGGTGTTCCTTACCGTCGAGGAGGTGGAGTTGCTGGCCGGCATGGCCGAACGGGCAGGACGGCCGGTAGACGGGCTGATCGTCCGCTGGCAGGCATACACCGGTGCCCGCATTGGCGAGACGCTGGCACTCAAATGCGGCGACGTGGATGTGGATTCACGCAGGGCGCGCATCCGCCGCACTTGGACCGACGACGGCAAAGGCAGGCTTGTGCTGGGCACGCCGAAGAACGGCAAACCGCGCAGCATCGCCATACCCAGATTCCTCATACCGTCCATCGAACGGCAGATGGAGGGCATGGGCGACGACGACTGGCTGTTCCGCGCGGCAAGAGGCGGGAACCTGTGGACGAACACGTGGCGGACGCGTGTCTGGCGAAAGGCCGTCCGACTGGCCGGCATGGAGGACGAGGGCGTGACCATCCATAGTTTGAGGCATAGCTATGCGAGCTTTGCAATTGCTCAAGGCGCGGACGTGAAGACCCTACAGATGCAGCTCGGCCACTCCTCACCCAGCATCACGCTGAACACATACACGGCTCTCTGGCCGGAACGATTGGACGATGTGGCGGACGCGATTGGCGAGCTGCGCGCTGAACAGTTGAAGACCGTCTAGACGCGGAGGTTGCGCGGTCATCGTGTCGAATCGTGTCGATAGCCTACGGCCAAGAAAAAATAAAGCCTTGGAAACATAATGTTTCCAAGGCTTCCGGTCGGGCTGACAGGATTTGAACCTGCGACATTCTGCTCCCAAAGCAGACGCGCTACCAAACTGCGCTACAGCCCGTTCATGCACTCCCGCACGTGGCAGGTGAACACGAGTTTCCATTGTAGCGTATGGTAGGACAACGACAGGCTAGAATGGCAAATACTGGAGGGAACGCGCATGGGACGTCATCAGCAAGCCGAGGCTTCAGGCATCATTTCCTTCATGGCATGCGCCACTCTTGCATGGATCGCCATGGACCTATATCTGCAATTCGCTCCCGCCATCTGGCGTGTCACCCAACGCCTGTTCACCGTGTGTGCCGGAATCACCGCGGGATGTGGAGTCATCTCGTTCACCTTGGGGTATGCGCGCAACTCCAGGTCGATGACGTTGAAACATGGCTGGACCATTCCTATTCGCCGTATCTTCGAGATACTCGCTTTGTCCGTGGTCTACGCGTCGACCATTTTCGTCACGGCGTTCATGCTGCTTTCCATTGCCAGCAACATGATGGGGTTGCGCACGTTAAAAGGCTATCTGACTGCGCTCTGCGCCGCGATCTCGGGGGTCGTAGGCTATGTCACGTTCGTACAGGCGGAACTCATGAATGCCAAGACCATCGCATCCTTGTTGCCGTTCTTCGTGGTTTCCGGTGTCAGCATCGCAGGATTGACGTCCGATGATCCATACTGGTACAACAACAATTTCTCCCAATTGGGCGATCGAACCACTTTTGCTGCTCGTATGTTCAATTCGACATTGATGTTGGCCGGCGTCTGCATCGTCATCATCAGCTATTTCGCGATTTCGGAGCTCATCACCACGCACCGTCTGCAGCTGTCTGCAAGCGATGAAAAAGAAGCTCCCAAACACTTCAAGGCGCGGATTCTTCTGCTATCGACCATGCTGACGCTCGCAGGCATCGCCTTCATCGGCATCGGCATGTTCCGTTACACGCCGCATCCGATTCTGCACAACGTATTCGCCCGCGGTCTTCCCTGCCTGATGAGCGTGCTGATGATCGCGCTGCCTTGGCTGGCCCCGCAGCTTTCAAAAGTAGTATATGTGATTTCAGACCTAGCTATCGTGATCGGGGCTCTTGCCGGGTTCCAGTGGTTGGCGGGGCGTAACACGTTGACGAACGTCGAGGCTCTTGCCGGCATGATGTTTCTGGGCTGGTTCATCATCTTTTCACGGCAGATTGCGGCCATCGAATCCGATCGTGTGCAGACGCAGCTTATTCTGGCGCAAACCAAGCGGCCAGAATCCGTCGAGGATCTTGCGGAGGTCAGCGAAACCGTTCCTGGAACCGTTTCCCGACTCTCGTCGGAAGTCTAATTCTCGTAACGGTTCACGAGCACAGTCCACAAACAATACGGCGAGGTGTCACCCGTACGGATGGCACCTCGCCTGTTCTCATGGCTATCAGAAATCGTAGTTCTTTGTGGTGGGCTTTCTATCGCTCATCAGCAACAGGAAGCTTCTCGACTGCGCCGTGATCGCGAAGCCGGCCTCATAGTTGAGTTCCGGACCCTTCGGATTATGCGTGTCGACGACCAGACGCCATTTCTTGCCATACCGCTCGTCCGGCAAGGTGAACATAATCGGCTCGTAATGCGCGTTGAAAATCAGGATGAAGTTATTGTCCACCATCTGGTTGCCATACCAGTCGGCTTCCGGAATATCGGAACCGTTCAGATAGATCATCACCGAGAACGCGTGGGTATTGGACCAATCTTCCATGTCCATGATGGAACCGGTGTGGTCCATCCATTCGACCTGCGGAATCTTATCGTCCGGGTCTCCTGGCTCGCGGCCGGTGAAGAAACGACGCCGGTGGAGCACCGGGTGCTCGAGTCGCAGATGAATCAGCTTCGAAACGAACTCAAGCAGATCCTTCTGACTATCGTCAAGATCCCAATTGGTCCATGAAATGGCGTTGTCCTGGCAATAGGCATTGTTGTTGCCCTGTTGCGTGCGTGCCACCTCATCGCCGCCGCAGATCATCGGAATGCCCTGACTGCACAGCAGCGTCGCGAACATGTTGCGCATCTGCTGTTGCCGCAGGTCGTTGACGTCCTTGATGGTGGTCGGGCCTTCGACACCGCAGTTCCAGGAACGGTTGTTGCTTTCGCCATCCCTATTGCCTTCGCCGTTGGCGTCGTTATGCTTCTCGTTGTAGCTCACCAAATCGTTCATGGTGAAGCCATCATGTGCGGTGATGAAGTTCACGGAAGCCACCGGACGGCGGCCGTTCATCTGATACAGGTCGGAGCTGCCCATCAGACGGCTGGCGAATTCCGGTAGCGTCGATGGTTGCGAACGCCAGAAGTCACGCACGCAATCACGGTAGCGGCCGTTCCATTCGGACCAGCTGGACGGGAAGCCGCCCACCTGATAGCCGCCGGAACCCAAATCCCAAGGTTCGGCGATGAGCTTGACACGGGAGATGACCGGATCCTGTTCGACGATGTCGAAGAAGGCGGACAGCTTGTCGACTTCCTGGAACTGGCGGGCCAGCGTGGCCGCAAGATCGAATCGGAAACCATCGACATGCATTTCGGTGACCCAGTAGCGCAGGCTGTCCGTGATGAGCTGCAGCGCGTGCGGCGAGCGCATCAGCAGGGAGTTGCCGGTGCCGGTCGTGTCGAAGTAGTGGCGTCGGTCGTTGTCGACCAGACGGTAGTAGGCACCGTTGTCGATGCCTTTGAAGCTTAGGGTCGGGCCGAGGTTGTTGCCTTCGGCGGTGTGGTTGTACACCACGTCGAGGATCACTTCCATGCCGGCGCGATGGTAGGCCTTGACCATGGATTTGAATTCGTTGACCTGCTCGCCGCGTTGTCCGGAGCTTGAGTACGCGTTATGAGGCGCGAAGAAGCCGATGGTGTTGTAGCCCCAGTAGTTGCTCAGGCCTTTTTCCTGCAGGAAGCTGTCGTTGACGAACTGGTGGATCGGCATAAGTTCGATGGCGGTGACGCCGAGCTTCCTCAGATATTCGATGACCGATGGATATGCGAGGCCCGCGTAGGTTCCACGGATGTCCGGCGGCACGTCCAGGTTGAGATTGGTCATGCCACGCACATGGGCTTCGTAGATTACCGAATCATGGTAGGAGATGTTCGGATGTTGGTCGTTGCCCCAGTCGAAATACGGATTGACCACGGCCGATTTCATGGTATGCGGCGCGGAATCCAGCGTATTCATGCTGGTGACGTCCTCAGGGCTTTTGAACCAATACGAATAGAGGCTTTCGTCACCGTCGATGTTTCCCTCGATGGCTTTTGCGTACGGGTCGAGCAGCAACTTGTTCGGGTTGCACCGCAGGCCCTTTGCTGGATCATACGGACCGTACACACGATAGCCGTACCGTTGCCCGGGTTGTATTCCCGGCAGATAGTTATGCCATACGTAGGAGTTCTGCTCCGTCATTTCCACTCGGGTCTCACGGTCTTCCTCATCGAAAAGACAAAGCTCGACTTTCTGGGCCACTTGAGAGAAGAGGGCGAAATTCACGCCGGCGCCGTCGTAGCTCGCACCGAGTGGATACATCGATCCAGGTCTGATTTGCATAATTCAAGTATCGCACGTTTTGCGAGTTGAATTCGTTATTTCGTTTATTCCGGCGATTGTTTTTACAATTCGAAACCTGCAGGCCGCTATTGTTGCCGCATTCTGCGAATTTGCTCATGCAAAATGGCGATCTCCGAATTGGAGGCCGTGATGTGCGTGTCTCGTAGCTGCTTCCACGGGATCCAAGCAGATTCGACATGCTCGTCGGCGTCGAAATGCCGTTCGACGGCCTGCCAGTGGCGCAGGTGCACCACCATGATGTTGGCCAGTTCGTCGGTCATGCCTTCGGATGAATAGAATTGCCCGACATGGTCGATATCGCAACTGTTTTCGTCGATTGGCTCGACGCCGGTCTCTTCGCGCAGCTCACGCAATGCGGCCGCATCGACGTCTTCCCCGTCATCGATGAGTCCTGCCGGCAGACCGTAGGCGAAGGCGTCGCAGCCGACACGGTATTCTCGTTCGACCAAGTACAAATCCTGCGCGCAGTCATGCACCAGCATGACCACACAGGGCGCGTGCCGCATCACCTGTCTGCGGATCACGGTTTGTCCGCCGTCTCGTGTCTGCAACGCGATACGCATGTCCTCCACGCCGAAAATCGCGCCTTGATACACGTGCTCTCTGCTGAGTACTGTGGCCGGTCTGGTCATGTCCACGCCATCGCTGGATTCGTTCAGCGACATATCCATGCTGGTCGTATCGGACATCGTCGTTCAGCGTTCCTGCCCGCAGGACGGCAGTACCAGATTCCAGGGATCGGTGTTCATGGAAATCCAGCGGACGGTGGGGATGTCTCCGGTCGCCTCAGATACGGCACGAGGCACATCGCCCATGGCGTATTGGAACCATATGGATTCGATGGCGCTGTGTGGCGTGTTGATGAACATCGGACGAACAGTGGCGTCGCCTCGGCCGAGTTCGATGTCCGCGGCACGCATGGACGCCTCATAGCGCGCCTGCTCGATGGCATCGGTCACCGGATGATGGCGCAGATCGCTGGTCACATACACATCGACGCCTGCGGCACGCACTTCATCGAACAGGGAATCGCCCGAGCCCGGCAATACCGCCACCGTGCCGATCGTCGCGTCAAGGTCGCCGCACACCTGCACGCCAAGTTCGGTGTATGGCAGCGCGTCGGCCACACGACGGGCGAAATCACGCAATGCGATCGGCTCCTGCAACCGGCCGACACGGCCCAATCCGACCGGATGTTCGGCTTTCGGATCTTCGATGGGTACCAGCGGACGCTGTTCGATCAGGCCGAACGCGTCGGCGGCGGCCATGCTGACTCCTCGGTAGGAGGCATCGGCATTGGTGTGCCCAACCCACAGCGCGCAACCGGCGAGGTTGAGCTTCCGGACGATCTCACCACGGAATCCTAGTCCGGAGACCGCATGCACGGAACGGAAGAACAGCGGATGGTGGCAGATCAGCAGGTCGATGCCTCCGGCGATAGCCTGGTCGATCACCGCCATGGATGGGTCCGCCGCGAACGCGATGTTGCGCACGTCGTGGCGAAGGTCTCCCACGATGAGTCCCGGCTCATCCCATTGTTCCGCGTATCGCAGCGGATACAGCGTTTCAAGCACATCCACGACCTGCTTCAGCGTTGCCACAATCTTCCTTCTTTCTTTTTTAATCAGCCTTCGATTATCCGACGGGAACGGATCAGTGGGCCGCCAATTGCCAATCGGAACCGATGCCCGTCGATACGTCCAACGGAACGGCCATGGTGACGGCATGCTCCATGGCATCCTTCACCAGCGCGGTGGCCTGCTTCTCCTCACCGGGCGCGATCTCCACCACAAGTTCATCATGAATCTGCAGTATGAGGCGACTTCCAAGGTTCGCTTCCTGCAGTGCGTCATACGCACGAATCATGGCGATTTTCATGATGTCCGCCGCCGAGCCTTGGATAGGCGCGTTCAACGCGGCGCGTTCGGCCGCGTCCCTCACGGCACGGTTCGGCGATTTGAGACCGGGGAAATACCTGCGCCTTCCGAAAATGGTTTCGGTATATCCTTTTTCGCGTGCGGACGAGACAAGCGATTCAAGGTATTCATGGACTTTGCCAAAAGTGGCGAAATACTGGTTTTTCAGCGATTCGGCTTCTTTGGGCTTGATCTTGAGCTGCTGGGCAAGTCCATACGTGCTCAGACCGTAGGCAAGTCCATAGCTCATCGCCTTGACGTGGCTACGCTGATCGGACGTGATGTCGTCAACGGGAATGCCGTAGACCAAGCTGGCCACATACTTATGGAAGTCCTTGCCGGAGCGGAAGGCCTCTATCAACGCCTCATCACCGGAAAGGTCGGCCATGATGCGCAGTTCGACCTGCGAGTAGTCGGAGCTCAGCAACGATTCGAAGCCCTCTCCCGGCACGAACGCGGATCGAATCTCACGACCTGCGGGATCCCGGTTCGGAATGTTCTGCAGGTTTGGATCGACGGAGCTCAATCGTCCGGTGGCTGCCACCGTCTGTTCGAAAGTGGTGTGGATGCGACCGTCATGACGGTTTGTGGCGTCGATCAACGTCTGCACGATCTGCTTGAGCTTGTTCTTTTCACGATGCATCAGCAACGCGTCAAGGAACTGGCATGCGCGGTCGTTATCGTACGAGCGGTCACGCAAGGTCTGCAATGCCGCGGCATTGGTGGTGTATGAACCGGACTTGGTTTTTTTCGTCGGTTTCAATCCCATGTCTTCGAACAGGATCTTCTGCAGCTGTTTGGGGCTTTGCAGGTTCACCTGCTCCCCCGCGAACTGCCACGCCGTTTCCTGTGCCTGGGCAGCGTCGGCGGCAAGTTGGTCGCGCATCTGCACCAGACGTGTCATATCCACTTGGGCGCCGACCTGTTCCATGCCATGCAGGACCTGAGAGACCGGAAGCTCAATGGATTTGAGGAGACCGAATTGTTCGCGCTTATCCAGCACACCGGCCAAATATTCGGCCAAAAGCCCCACGATTGCGGTGCGGGTGAGTATCAGCTCGTCGTTCTTGGAATCGTTTTCCTCAGGCTCGTCGAAGTCCAAGGTCCCCTGTGTCGCGGCTTCGGCTTGTGCTTCGATGTGCAGATCAAGGAAATGGGCCGCAGCCTGTTCCAGCGTGTCCGCGTGGAAATCCGGGTGGACAAGATATCCGGCGAGCTTGGTGTCGAACAATGGTTCCGGAAGTTCCACGCCGATGCTGCCCAGCAGATGCGCATGTTCTTTGTAACCGTGCACGACCATGGAATGGTGATAGCGGTCGAACAGCCTTTGCAGGCATTGCACCATATCCGGACTGAATACGTCGATGCGAATGGCTTCGCCGTGCACGGCGATCATCAATGCCGAAAGAGAGGCTTCTCCGGGTTTGCTCGTGCCTTCGGCGTAAAGCGTCCAGGACTGTTTCACCTTGTCCGTGCAACGGGTCGAAGAATCGATTTCGAAGCCGAATTCCGGAATGTCGTTGGAGGAGCGTTCATGGCGTTCGTGCAGATGTTCCTGCACCACGGGGAAATGGTTTTGGACCCATGTCTCCACCACATGCGGATCGTTGACGTCTTCGACATGTGGCAGCCCGAGCTTGCTGGATTCGTGCACGTCCCCGGATGGTTTGTCCGCATTGAACGTTTTGAGCACGCGATTCTTGGTCCGAACACCGAATTCGAGCTTGGTGAATAGATCGTCGAGTTGACCAGCGTCGACTTGTCCAAATGTCAGGTCGGATACCGACACGCCAAGATCAAGGTCACGAACCAAAGCGTTCACGGAACGGTTCAGTTTGACCTGTTCGATGTTTTCGCGCAGGGCTTCGCCTTTTTTGCCGCTGATCTCGTCGGCGTGTTCGATGATCTGCTCAAGTCCGCCGTACTGGTTGATCCATTTGGCCGCGAATCCGTCGCCGACTCCGGGAACGCCGGGGATGTTGTCAGCGGTTTCTCCGCGCAAGGCGGCCAGATCCGGGTATTGCGCGGGAGAGACATGATATTTCTCCTGCACGGCATCCGGGGTCATATGTTTGAGGTCTTTGAAATGGTGGCCGGGATACAGCACGGTGATGTCGTCGTTGATCAGCTGGAAAGCATCACGGTCGCCGGACAGCACCAATGTGCGGTAGCCTGCCTGGTCGCCCATGCTGGCGAGCGTGCCGATCACATCGTCACCTTCGTAACCGGGTTTTTCGATGTATGTGACGCCCAAGGCCGTCAGCATCTGCTGGATTAATGGCAGCTGGCTGAGCAGTTCCTCGGGGGCCGCGTCGCGAGTTCCTTTGTACTGCGGCAGCATCTGGTTGCGGAACGTGCCGCCCTTCACATCGAATGCGACGGCAAGATGGTCTGGATGTTCGGCATCGATCACCTGCGAAAGCATGGTGGCGAATCCCCAGACCGCGTTGGTGGCCTGACCTGATGATGTACTGAAATTCTCTACGGGTAAGGCAAAAAAAGCGCGGAACGCCAAAGAATGGCCGTCAACGACCAATAGCGTTCCGCGTGAAGTGCCTTCCACAGTTGGTGTGTTAGCGCTCATCCTCTGCTTCCGACTTCTGTTCGCCATACTTGGCGATGATGGCCATGGCCAGACGCTTCTTCGGAATGCGCTGGTCCATGGAGGTCTTCTGAATCCAACGGAAAGCGCCCTGTTCGGAGAAGTCCGCCTTGTCCATCAGCAGGCCCTTGGCGCGGTCGACGAGCTTGCGCTCCTCCAGCGTTTCTTCGGCCTTCTTCAGCTGTTCCTCGGTTTCCTGCAGTTTGGACTCGCTACGTTCGACATTGTCAAGCAGATCGTTGATTTCGGCGAAACGGCCCATGGCGACTTCCAAAGCCGGCAGCAGCTTGGATTCCTCATACGGCTTGGTGACATACGCCATGGCGCCAGCGCCCGTGGCCTTTTTGACCAAATCAGACTGGGAGAATGCCGTCAGCATGACGACCGGAGCGATGTTCTCATCACAGATGATGCCAGCGGCCTCGATGCCATCCATGCGAGGCATCTTGACATCCATGCACACCACGCTCGGGCGGAACTTACGGGTCAGTTCAACGGCTTCCTCACCGTTGGCGGCCTCTCCGACGACCTCATAGCCGTTATCCTCAAGCATGGCGACCAAATCCATGCGGTTCACGGATTCGTCTTCGGCAACGACGACGGTGCGCTTGTGTGCCTCGTTATTATTGGCAGAATCCGGCTCGGGAGCCGCAGCAGCTTGGAGCTCCTCATCAGTGAGTACTTCGTCCGGTTCCGTGGTCTTCTCTGCAGCCATGTCGGTCTCTTTCCACTGTCACACCCAAAGCCGGCCTAACATGCCCCAACCCGGGCCTGGATTGATATTGATTTCTTACGTGCCCTCGGTGGGACTCGAACCCACACTGCGCAGATTTTGAGGCTGCTTCCTCTACCAATTGGGATACGAGGGCTTGCACGCAACTCTGGAAGAATACCACATGATTGCGATTTGCGCCAAATCTCGGCGTTGTCATCATTCGGGGACATCGCGTAAAAACAATAATCCTCCCATCGGGAACCAATGGGAGGATTATGGAATCAGCGTTTAACGCGACGATTCAAATCTCAGTCGCAGGCACCAACGGTGTGGACGTAGATGGAATCGGTGCGACCCGGCTGGTGTTCGCCCTGGGCGGAGCTCAGCACGACGATCTTGTCGCCATCGGAGACCTTGCCGGCGTCCTTGAGGACCTTGTCGGTGAAAACCATGAGGTCCTTGCGGGACTTGTCATGGTAATCCTCGTCGACCAGGAAGGACTCGGTGCCCCAAGACAGGGCCAGCCAGTGGAAGGTGTGCTCATTGTTGGTGATGCCGTAGATCGGGGTGGCCGGACGTTCACGGGACACGCGGTGCACGGTGGAACCGGTCTGGGTGTAGGCGACGATGGCCTTGGCGTTGAGCTTGTCGGCCAGGTCGACGGCGGCGGAAGAGACGGCACCGGTGGAGGACATATCCAGGTTCTTCAGCTCCGGGATGCGGTCGAAACCATGCTCGGTGGCGAAGGTGGAGATGCGGCTCATGGTGTTCACGGTGACTGCCGGGTACTTGCCGACGGCGGTCTCGTTGGAGGTCATGGTGGCGTCGGCACCGTCGAGGACGGCGTTGGCGCAGTCGGATGCCTCTGCACGGGTCGGGACCGGGGAGCTGACCATGGAGCCGAGGACTTCGGTGGCCACGATGACCGGCTTGGCGTACTGACGAGCCAGCTCGATGCAGCGCTTGGTGGCCAGCGGGACCTCTTCCAGCGGGCACTCAACGGCCATGTCGCCACGGGCGGCCATGACGCCGTCGAAGGTCTTGACGATCTCTTCGAGGTTCTCCAGAGCCTGCGGCTTCTCGATCTTGGCGACGACCGGGATACGGCGGCCTTCCTCGTCCATGATCTCATGGGCGCGATCGATGTCGGTGGCGAAGCGCACGAAGGACATGGCAATGATGTCGGCGCCGGTGCGGATGGCCCAGCGCAGATCCTCTTCGTCCTTCTCGGTCAGAGCCGGCAGAGACACGGCGACGCCCGGAAGGTTGATGCCCTTGTGGCTGGAGACCGGTCCGGCAACGACAACCTTGGTGTACACGTTGTTGCCTTCGACCTTGGTGACCTCGAGGCGGACCTTGCCGTCGTCGATGAGGATCGGATCGCCTGCATGGCAGTCGCCCGGGAGACCCTTGAAGGTGGTGGAGGTGATGTGCTCGTCGCCTTCGATGTCATCAGTGGTGATGACGAACTCCTGGCCTTCGGTCAGCTGGACCTTGTCCTCGCCGTCGGCGTTCTTCTTGAACCAACCGCAGCGGATCTTCGGACCCTGCAGGTCAACCAGGGCTGCGACGTTGCGGCCAGTGGCCTTGGCGGCGGCACGGAGGTTGTTGTAGACCTTGAGGTGGTCTTCCGGAGTGCCGTGGGAGCGGTTCAGACGAGCGACGTCCATACCTGCTTCGACAAGGCTGGTGATGCCTTCCAGGGACTCGGTAGCGGGACCGATGGTATCTACGATCTTGGCTTTACGCATGAATGCCTGCCTATTCTTGTTGATATTGATTTTGGATCTGACGACCCTGTTTCCAATGGCATAGCTTACTAGCAAAAAGCGCCCACTTCCACCTCAGAACTAGGTGTGTTGTGAGCGCTCACAATTTCGTAGGAGAATAGAAAAGCTCTATTCTCCCAACGTTTGCCGGACTGTCACTTTTCGTTCGCTTTCATGGTGCGCATCTTAATAACACTTGCCAAAGCGGAACCGCCGATCGCAAGAACGATCACGACAAGCGACAGCCATGTGGGCACTTCCGGAACCCAGGAAATCGGCTGGCCGCCATTGAGGAACGGCAGCGAATTGCCATGCAGGGCCTCCATGATGAGTTTGACGCCGATGAAGCCCAGCACCACGGACAGGCCCAGCGGAAGATAGACGAGCTTGTCAAGCAGCTCTCCGAGCAGGAAGTACAGCTGCTGCAGACCGAGCAATGCGAACACGTTGGACGTGAACACGATGAACGGATCTTTGGTCAGGCCGAAAATGGCGGGGATCGAATCGAAAGCGAACATCACGTCGGTGGTGCCGATGGTCAGGAACACGATGAGCATCGGGGTCCAATGCTTCACACCGTTCTTGATAGTACGCAGCTTTTCGCCGTCGTATTCATCGGTGATCTTGATGACCTTGCGCAGTGCGTGAATCAACGCGTTCTCATGGTATTCCTCGTCCTCGTCTCCCCCGGCGACGAGTTTGATGGCCGTGACGATGAGGAACGCGCCGAATAGGAAGAACACCCAAGTGAAGCGCGAGATGATGGCAGCGCCCACCAAAATGAACATGCCTCGCAGTACGAGCGCGACGGTGATGCCGACTGACAGCACGAATTTCTGTAGTTCCTTCGGCACCGCGAAATTCGACATGATAATGACAAACACGAACAGGTTGTCTATGCTCAGCGAATATTCGGTCAGCCAACCTGAGTAGAACTCGATGGCAGGCTTCGAGCCGGCGAAGAACCACATGAGTCCGCCGAAGATCAACGCCATGACCACGAAGAACGCGATATGCTGCACGCATTCCTTTGTGGAGGGCACATGGGGCTTACGTCCGATGATGAACAAGTCGACCACGAAGAAGACGGCAAGCACCGCAAACGTGGCGATTTCAAAAACAAGTGGTGTTTCAGCCATAATCCACTATGGTACGGATGCCGTATGACCGGTCGAGAACTATTTGCTCGCCTCCGTCATCTGCCGAAGTTCCTTTTTCAGGTCACGGATCTCGTCACGCAGACGAGCCGCAAGCTCGAATTGCAGTTGTTCTGCGGCGGTATGCATCTGCTCGGACAGTTGTCGAATGAGATCAGCTAGATCCTGTGCGGGCAATCCGGCCTTGAGAATCTCCTCGTGCCGCCTGCCGGATTCCTCCTTGCTGGTATGTGGCACGCCGAGATGCGAATTGCCGGCTTTGTCCGCGTTTCGGTATCCGGTACCGAGCAATGTCTGGGTGTCGACGTCCTCCTTGGCGAGCATGTCGTTGACATCGGAGATCTTCTTGATGAGCGGCTTCGGATCGATGCCATGTTCCTTATTGTAGGCGATCTGGATGTCACGGCGGCGGTTGGTCTCGTCGATGGCCTTGCGCATGGCTTCGGTGATGTCGTCCGCATACATGACGACGGTGCCGGACACGTTTCGCGCCGCACGGCCGATGGTCTGGATGAGTGAACGGTAGGAACGCAGGAAGCCTTCCTTATCCGCGTCGAGGATTGCGACCAATGACACTTCCGGCAGATCGAGGCCCTCTCGTAGCAGGTTGATGCCGACGATGACGTCGATCTTGCCTTCACGCAGTTCGCGCAGCAGTTCGACACGACGCAAGGTGTCCACATCGGAATGCAGATATTCGACTTTGATGCCGCGTTCCAGCAGATAGTCGGTCAGATCCTCGGCCATTTTCTTAGTGAGCGTGGTGACCAGCGCACGTTCGTTCCTTGCCACGCGGTCTTTGATTTCGGCAAGCAGGTCATCGATCTGCCCTTCCACCGGCCGCACGTCGATCTGCGGATCGACTAGTCCGGTCGGACGTATGATCTGTTCGACCACGCCGTCGCTCAAACCGAGTTCGTAATCGCCGGGCGTTGCCGACAGGTACACCGTCTGACCGACGCGTTCCTGGAACTCCGGCCATTTGAGCGGTCGATTGTCCATTGCCGACGGCAGGCGGAAACCGTGTTCGGCCAGCGTGCGTTCGCGGCTCGCGTCGCCTTCGTACATGGCACCGATCTGCGGCACGGTGACATGTGATTCGTCGATGACGAGCAGGAAATCATCGGGGAAAAAGTCAAGCAGCGTGTGCGGAGGCGTGCCCGGCGCGCGTCCGTCGAAATGCCGCGAATAGTTCTCCACGCCGGAGCATGTGCCGACCTGCGAGAGCATTTCCAGATCGTATGTGGTGCGCATGGTGAGACGCTGCGCTTCAAGTTCCTTGCCTTGCTTATGCAATTCGGCGGTACGCTCGTCAAGTTCCTGTTGGATGGTTTTGAGCGCCCGTTCCATACGTTCCGGTCCGGCAACGTAATGCGAGGCCGGGAAGATGTGCACCTGCGATTCGTGCGCGATCACGTCGCCGGTCAGCGGATGCAGCGTGGAGATGCGGTCGATTTCGTCGCCGAAGAATTCGATGCGGATGGCCAGTTCCTCGTATACGGGGATGATCTCAACGGTGTCGCCGCGCACGCGGAATGTGCCTCGCGTGAAGGCGATGTCGTTGCGCTTGTATTGCATGTCCACGAATTTGCGCAGTAAATCGTCACGGTCGATCTGCTGGCCTTCCTGGAGGAACAGCATACGGCCAGCGTATTCTTCCGGCGTTCCCAAACCGTAGATGCAGGAGACGGTGGCCACGACCACGCAATCGCGACGGGTCAGAAGGTTCGCGGTGGCGGCGTGGCGCAATCGCTCCACATCGTCGTTGATGTTGGAATCCTTCTCGATGTAGGTGTCGGTCTGGGGAATGTACGCTTCCGGCTGGTAGTAGTCGTAGTAGGAAACGAAGTAGCTCACCGCATTGTCCGGCATGAGTTCGCGGAATTCGGCGCACAACTGCGCGGCGAGCGTCTTGTTCGGCTCGATGATAAGCGTCGGTCGCTGCAGACGTTCGATCAGCCACGCTGTAGTGGCGGTTTTGCCGGTGCCGGTGGCGCCCATGAGCACCACGTCGTTCTCGCCATTCTCGATGCGCGTGGCCAGCTCCTCGATGGCCTTCGGCTGGTCGCCTGAAGGCTTATATGGAGATTTGACCACAAACGGCTTGTTCACTCGTTCAATGTTGAATCCCATGGTTCCGTCTCGCTTCCTTACGCCACTGTTCCATCAGCCTATCAACACAGTCGAACATGTGTTCTACATCCTGGGATGAGTCAATCACCGCATCGGCTATGGATTCTCGTGCCGCACGCGTGGGCTGATGCGCGATACGCGCCTTCGCCTGTGCCTCACTCATGCCACGGGTGCGCATCATACGTTCCACACGCGTCTGTTCCGGTGCTTCGACTGTTACGATATGGTCGAAACGCATGGGTATGTCATCGATTACTTCCGCCAAAAGCGGAATATCATGTACGACCACGGCATCCGGATTCTTTTCGACCGCCTGCCGTTCCTCCGACAATGCAAGATCGTAGATCAACGGATGTTCGATATCGTCAAGGATTCTACGTTCGGATTCGGCATTCGGATCGGAGAAGACGTGTTCGGACATCCATCGCCGATTAAGACCACCTTGCGCGTTCATCGCATCCGGCCCGAAATGTTCCACGATTCGTTGCAGGCCCACGCTTCCGGGTTCCACGACTTTTCGGGCGAGCACATCATAATCGACAAGCGTCGCGTCCAGTTCACGCAGATGCGTAGCGACGGTGCTTTTGCCGGCGGCGATGCCTCCGGTCAACCCAATTCGAATCATCACAACCGCCATTGTAATGTTTGAGGACTCGCAACATACGCAAATGGCCCCACACCATCAGGTGCGGGGCCATTTATCAGCGGTTTACGCGAATCAGTTTATTTTGATTCGTCGAAACTCACTTGCCGAGCAGCTGGTCGCGCAGAGCGGCGAGCTGGTCGGAATCGGCGAGGGTGCCGTTGGAGGTGTTGTCGGAGGAGTAGTTGGACACCTCTTCGACCTTCTCTTCCTTCGGAGCCTGGCCGTCTTCGGCTGCGGAAGCCTCGGCGTTCTCGAGTTCCTTGGCAACGAATTCCTTGTGCTGCTCCCACAGATCGTGAGCGGTGGCGTACTGGGACTCCCACTCCTCACGCTGCTTCTCGTAACCAGCGATCCACTCGTTGGTTGCCGGGTCGAAGCCTTCCGGATACTTGTAGTTGCCCTGCTCGTCGTACTCTGCCGGCATGCCGTACAGAGCCGGATCGAAGTCCTCGGAAGCCGGATCAACGGAGTCGTTGGCCTGCTTGAGGGACAGGGAGATGCGGCGACGGTCGAGATCGACGTCAATCACCTTGACGAAGACTTCCTCGCCCGGCTTGACGACGGTCTCCGGGTTCTCCACGTGGCGGTTGGCCAGCTCGGAGATATGCACGAGGCCTTCGATGCCGTCTTCGACGGAGATGAAGACACCGAACTGAACGATCTTGGTGACCTTGCCCTTGACGATCTGGCCAGGAACGTGGGTGCGGGCGAAGCGCTGCCACGGATCTTCCTGGGTGGCCTTGAGGGACAGGGAGATGCGCTCACGATCGAGATCAACGTCAAGCACCTCGACGGTGACCTTGTCTCCGACCTTGACGACCTCGGACGGGTGATCGATGTGCTTCCAAGACAGCTCGGAAACGTGGATCAGGCCGTCAACACCGCCCAGATCGACGAACGCGCCGAAGTTGACGATGGAGGACACGACGCCTTCACGGATCTGGCCCTTCTTAAGCTGGGACAGGAAGGTCTCGCGCACTTCGGACTGGGTCTCCTCGAGGTACTGGCGACGGGAGAGGACCACGTTGTTGCGGTTCTTGTCGAGCTCGAGGATCTTGGCCTTGATCTTCTGGCCGATGTACGGGGACAGATCGCGGACACGACGCATCTCGACGAGAGATGCCGGCAGGAAGCCACGCAGACCGATGTCGACGATGAGGCCACCCTTGACAGCTTCGATGACAGTGCCTTCGACAACGCCATCGGCTTCCTTGATCTTCTCGATGTCGCCCCAAGCGCGCTCGTACTGTGCACGCTTCTTGGACAGAATCAGACGGCCTTCCTTGTCTTCCTTGGTGACGACAAGGGCCTCAATGGTGTCGCCGACCTCGACGACTTCGTCAGGATCAACGTCCTTCTTGATGGAAAGCTCGCGGGAGGGGATGACACCCTCGGTCTTGTAGCCGATGTCGAGCAGGACCTCGTCATGATCGACCTTGACGACGGTACCTTCGACCAGATCACCATCATCGAAGTTCTTGATGGTGGAATCGACTGCCTTGATGAAGTCCTCTTCGGTGCCGATGTCGTTGATGGCGACCTTGGCGACTTCGTTATTGTTCTCTGCCATTAATGTGGTTTCTTACAAAATAGTGGATGGATAAAATCGTTCTTCAGTTATACGTGCGTGCAAATACACACAAGGCGAAAGTCTACAAGAAGCCATGCACAAAAATCGGGCGTGTCGCATGTCACGACACGCCCGAAAGCACTATCGCGAAACTCACAACTGACGTTCGGCCATCTCCACGACATTCTGCAACAGCATGGCACGCGTCATCGGCCCTACGCCTCCAGGATTCGGCGTATATGCCAAAGCCTTCTCGTAACAGGCTTTATCGACATCACCCTTGACCTTGTATCGGCCGGATTCCTCGTCGAACACGCGGGATACTCCGACGTCGACGAGAATCGACCCTTCCTTGATGTCTTCCGGTTTGACGAAACCAGCCACTCCCATGGCTGCGACGATCACATCGGCCCGTCGCATGTGTTCACGCACATCCTTGGTTCCCGTATGGCACAGCGTGACAGTGGCGTTGACCGCCTTACGAGTCAACAACAGACCAATGGTACGGCCGATGGTGATGCCACGGCCCAGCACGCACACCTCCTTGCCATCCAAATCGATGTCGTAGGCGCGCAACAGCTCGATCACGCCGCGAGGCGTGCATGGCAACGGCGTGGCGATGTCTCCTCGGGCATGCAGCACAAGTTCGCCGAGATTATACGGATGCATCCCGTCGGCGTCCTTCTTGGGATCGATCAGATCGATGATGGCGTTCTCGTCGATTCCCCTTGGCAAGGGCAACTGCACGATATATCCGGTACAGGCGGGATCCGCATTGAGCTGGCGGACCGCATCGGCGACCTGATCGAACGTCGCATTCTCAGGCAGCTCGCGCTTGATGGAATTCACGCCGATTTCGGCGCAATCGGCATGTTTGCCGGCGACATATTTCACGGAGCCGGGGTCTGATCCGACCAAAATGGTACCCAACCCAGGTTGGATTCCCCTCGCCTTCAGCAGTTCCACGCGTTTGGCGAGGTCCGCCTTGGTCCGTGCCGCCACCTTTTTGCCATCAATCCTTGTTCCCATGTGGTCCACTTCCTCGCTAAGTCGCTTGTCGTATTGGCATTTGCAAGTATCGTAGGCTATCTTGGTTTCAGTCGTAAGTCGCGCATGTGCTATATGAGATGGACGCGACCGAAACGACGGACGACCCAAGAGGAAGGCAATCGACATGCGCTCTCACCAGCGTCCATTTTTCCGCATCCTTGCCGCGGGAATCACATTGTGCACGGTGCTGGGCACCGCTTCCTGCTTTGGCGCTTCTTCGGAGCCCGATCAACCAACGGCACCCGACACACCAAAGGAGCAGACCACCCCGATCAACGTGGTGGCGTCGGTCAACCAGTGGGGGGCTTTGGCGGAGCAGATCGGCGGCGTGCACGTCAAAGTCACCTCGATTCTGTCCTCCACAACAGAGGACGCCCACACGTTCGAACCGAAGACCACTGCTGTCGACACCCTGCAGAAGGCACAGGTCGTCGTGTCCAACGGAGCGGGATACGACTCCTGGGCCACAAAAAACCTGGAAAGAGACACCGTTTCCGTTTCGGCCGCGCAAATGGTCGGAGCCGTTGAGGGAGACAATCCCCATCTCTGGTTCTCCAGCGACGCACGCAACGCCATGGCGAAGGAGCTTGCCGACACCTACAGCCGCATCATGCCCAAGCAAAAGAAATACTTCACAAACAAACTCAAGGCGTGGAACAGACGCGAGACGGTAATCGAGAGAAGCATGAAAGAGTTCTCCGATACACATAGGAACGTCTCCTACGCAGCCACCGAGCCGGTCGCATATTATCTGCTCAGCGACATGGGCCTATCCGATAAGACTCCCGAAAGCTACACGCAGTCCATCTCGGAAGGCTCGCAACCCTCGTCCAAGGAACTCCAGGACTTCCAGAAGATTCTGGAGGGGCATCAAGTGGATATGCTGATCAACAATGTTCAGAAGGCGGATGATGCCACAAATATTCTGACCGGCACCGCACACAAATCCGATGTGCCGGTCATCGACGTCACGGAACAGATGCCGGCCGACAGCAAAAGCCTGATTTCATGGATCGCGCAGCTCATCAAGCAAATGAATGAGGCGGTTTCCTCCAAAGATGATGCGACATCATCAGATTCGGACGTCTCTCCCTCTGAATCGAATGGCGAGCAGCCGTCGAACGACAATCCCGACTCCGATTCCGACGCCGCAACGCCGGACAACACAGGGCAGACGGACCCCGGTAAATAAAGCCACGGTCATCCTCCCTCCCCCGATTCGCCGATGTCGAGTAATTCCCCGACATCGGCGGACTCTTTTTTCCAGCAACGGGTACGATCCAGGCGGATTCATCACGAGACTTTTCATCGTCCATGCATGCTTCTTATTGAGAATGATTGTCAACACCGTTTGTGAGAATACTATCGTTGACTTATCAAGGGAGCGAGCCATGCACGACAAGGCATCATTCTGTATCGAATTCGACGACGCAGGGGTCTCACGCGGCGGACACATCATCTGGCAGCATGGCACCTTCCGTATCCCGCAAGGCTCGGTGACAGCCATCGTCGGCACCAACGGAGCCGGGAAAACCACCATGATGAAGGCCGAACTCGGATTGATTCCCATCGCCCACGGCGGCATAACCGTGCTCGGCAAGCCGGCCGGCGCCATGAATCACCGTATAGGGTATGTGCCGCAGAGCTACGCATCCGACATCGAATCGAACATCACCGCCGAACAGTCGGTGCTGCTTGGCCTGACCGGGGCAAGGTTCGGCATTCATCCCATCACCCGCCTGCAAAAAGACAAAGTACGCAATGCGCTGGAATTCGTCGGCATGCAGGACAAGGCGAGATACCGGCTGTCGGAACTCTCAGGAGGCCTGCGGCAACGCGTCGCCATCGCCCAAGCGCTGGTGTCGGACCCCCAACTACTCATGTTGGATGAACCGCTCGCCAATCTTGATCTGGCCAGCCAACGCGCCACAGTGCACGTGCTCGCCAAACTCAACCGAGAACTCGGCATGTCCATTCAAGTAGTAGCGCACGATTTGAACATGCTTCTGCCGATTCTCACCGGAGCCGTATATCTGCTCGACGGGCATCCGCATTATGCGAAGATGAACGAGGTGCTGGATTCGAAGCTGCTCACCCATCTATATGGCACCACGGTGCAGGTGGTCACCACTCCCCAAGGAGATATGTTCGTCACTCCAAGCGAGGATGAGCCCGATGACATTGACGTCGACGCCCACGCGCCGGAGGAAATCGCAAGATTCCACCAACACAACCGCATTTCGCAGGAGGCATGATCATGAACGAAACCGCTTTCTCCTTCGATCCGGATTGGATGGGCACGCTGACCGCGCCATTCATGACAAACGCTTTCCTCGCCGGCCTGTGCATCGCCTTGGCTGCTGGAGTGATGGGTTACTTCACCATCGCCCGTCATTCCACGTTCGCCGCGCATGCGCTGGCGCACATCGGACTGCCAGGAGCGACCGGAGCCGTGCTGTTGGGTCTGCCGGTCAGTGCCGGTCTCGGCGTGTTCGCTCTCGGCGGAGCATTGGTGATCGGCGCACTGGGCAAAAAGGCATCGCAACGCGAAATCGCCACAGGAACCGTATTGGCGTTCGCCACAGGCATGGGTCTGTTTTTCGCACGCTTGTCCAGTTCCGCCTCGCAGCAGATGCAATCGATTCTTTTCGGCTCCATCCTGACGATCACGGACGGGCAGATCGTCGGATTTGCGGTTTTCGACGTGTTGTTGCTGGCCGTTTTGGCCGTTATCTATCGACCGCTGCTGTTCAGCTCGCTTGATGAACAGGTGGCGCAGGCAAAAGGCGTGCCGGTGAATCTCATGAACATCTGCTTCATGGCCATTATGGCCGGTGTGATCACCATCGCGGTGCCCGCCGTGGGCACATTGCTGATATTCGCTCTTGTGGTCACGCCCGCCGCGACTGCGAACATCATCTCACGGTCCCCATTCGCCGCGATGGTCGTCTCCACCGTGATCTGTTTGATCTCCATTTGGGGTGGACTGTTGGTTTCCGCCATGTTCCCCGCTCCCCCGAGCTTCATCATCGTGACGATTTCCACACTGTTCTGGATTGTCGCCAAAATAATCGAATCGGCACGCCGCAGGTAGCGAAAGTATCAGCCGATCGGTTCCACCAAGGCGCTGGCGATGGCCGCGATGCCCTCGCCCGAACCGGTGAATCCCATGCCGTCGGTAGTGGTGGCCGTCAGCGACACTTCACAGCCGATGGCATGGCTCAACGCCTGTTGCGCCTCGTCACGACGCTTGCCGATTTTCGGACGATTGGCCACGACGACCACGCTTGCGCTCACCGGCCTCATGCCATGCGCACGCAAATACGCAACCGTCGCGCGGAGCATCTCGTCGCCGTGCTTGCCGGCACCGGCGGAATCGGAACCGACACCGAAAAGCATGCCTATATCACCCAATCCGGCTGCGGAAAGCAACGCGTCAATCAACGCATGGGCTGCGACATCACCGTCCGAATCACCTTCGATGCCGTCACCATCCCAACGCAAACAGGCAAGCCATAACGGCTTGCCTGCATCATGGGACGCGAATCGATGGGCGTCAAATCCCTGACCGATACGCATGGAAATTCCCTTACTTCTTCTTGGACTTCTTGTTCTCCGCCTCGACGCGCGCCAAAGTGTCCATGGCCGCCTCTTCAGGAGCTTCGGTGTGATGATCCTCGTCGCCAGGGCGCGGCGGTTCATAACCAAGGTTCACGTCAAGCAGACGCTGGGCCTCATTCTCATCAAGATGCTCCGACAACGCGATCTCGGAAGTCAGGATGCTGCGAGCCTTGGTGAGCATGCGCTTCTCACCGGCGGACAGCCCATGCTCGTCGACATCACGCTGGGCGAGGTCTCGCACGACTTCGGCGATTTTATTCACATCGCCGGTGGCGATCTTCTCAACGTTCAGCTTGTACCGGCGGGACCAGTTCATTTCCTTTTCGATGATCGGAGTACGCAGAATCTCGAAGACCTTCGCGACCTCCTTGGCGCCGACGATGTCTCGGACACCCACTTTCTTGGCGTTCTCCACCGGAACATTGATGACCAGCCCGTCGGACGACAGCACCGACAGCTGCAGATATTCTCGGGTCACACCCTTGACCGTTCGCTCGGTGATGGCCTCCACCTTCGCTGCGCCGTGACGCGGATAGACGACCATGTCGCCGACCTTGTAACCCATGAATCCTCCGTGAAAAGCTTACACAAAACCCGAATTATTGTGCCATCAGGGTTGGACTTGCCTAAAAAAAAACCAAAAAAAGACGCGACACGGGCCAATTTTCAAGCATTTCATGCTTACACTTTTCCCATGGCTACAGAATCCAAGATCAAAGAAGATAGCGTTGCCGTTCCTGTTGCACAGGGCGACCTGGATGCAGTAAGCAACGGTACGTTCTACAATCCACACGAGGTGCTCGGCGGGCATCTCGGTCCCGACGAGCATGAGGATGTCGTCACGATCCGCGTGCTTCGTCCGTTGGCGAAATCCGTGACGATCATCACCGAAAATGCCCGAACCCAGGCGGTGCATGAACACAATGGCGTTTTCATGGCACTCATTCCGGCCATCAAGACCGATGACGGCTTCGACGTGCCCGATTATCGCATCAGCACCGAATATGAAGACGGTTCCACCGTGGTGTCCGACGACCCGTACCGTTATCTGCCCACCATCGGCGATTTGGACATGTACCTGTTTGGCGAGGGACGCCATGAGCGCCTTTGGGAGGCTTTGGGAGCGCGCGTGCTGCGCTATGACGATCCGTTGGGCTCCAATGACGGCGTCAAGGGCGAACAGCTGGTGGGCACCGCATTCACCGTGTGGGCTCCGAATGCCCATGCGGTACGTGTGGTGGGAGATTTCAACGGCTGGAACGGACGCACCCACGCCATGCGTGAACTGGGCTCCTCTGGAGTCTGGGAGCTATTCATTCCTGGTGTCGAAGCGGGAACGATTTACAAGTATGAGATCCTCAACGCCAACAACGAATGGGTCATGAAGGCCGATCCGATGGAGCGTTCGCATGAGATTCCGCCGCGCACCGGTTCCATCGTCGTCGACTCCGTCCATGCGTGGCATGACGAGAACTGGATGGACCAGCGAGCCAAGACCGACCCGCACAACGGTCCGGTCAGCATCTACGAGGTCCATGCCTCTAGCTGGCGCAAGGATGTGAAGAACTATCGCGAACTGGCCGACAAGCTGGTCCCCTACGTCCAGAAGGAAGGTTTCACCCATGTGGAATTCATGCCGCTGGCCGAGCATCCCTTCTCCGGCTCGTGGGGTTATCAGGTAACCGGCTATTACGCGATTGATTCGCGCCTTGGCGGCCCTGACGACTTCAAGTATCTCGTCGAGAAGATGCACGAGGCCGGCATCGGCGTAATCATGGACTGGGTTCCGGCGCATTTCCCGAAGGACGCGTTCGCCCTTGGCAGATTCGATGGCACGCCTCTGTACGAGGATCCGGACCCGACCCGTGGCGAGCATCCGGATTGGGGCACCTATGTGTTCAATTTCGGACGCCGCGAAGTGCGCAACTTCCTGGTGGCCAACGCCTGCTTCTGGCTGGACGAGTACCATATCGACGCGCTGCGCGTGGACGCGGTCTCCTCGATGCTGTACTTGGATTACAGCCGCAAGCCGGGCCAGTGGCATCCGAACATCTACGGTGGACGAGAGAACCTCGAGGCCATCGACTTCCTCAAGGAAGCCACGGCGACCGCGTACAAGAACAATCCGGGCATCATGATGATCGCCGAGGAATCCACCGCGTATCCCGGCATCACCGCACCGACCGATGCCGGCGGTTTGGGCTTCGGCCTCAAGTGGAACATGGGTTGGATGCACGACACCCTGCAGTATCTGCACGAGGAGCCGATCAACCGTAAGTGGCACCACAACGAGATCACCTTCTCCATGGTGTACGCATACTCGGAGCATTATGTGCTGCCGATCAGCCACGACGAGGTCGTGTACGGCAAGGGCTCGCTGTTCGGCAAGATGCCGGGCGATGACTGGCAGCGCTATGCCGGCGTGCGCGCGCTGTTCGCCTACCAGTGGGCCCATCCGGGCAAAAAGCTCTCCTTCATGGGCAATGAGGTGGCGCAGTACGGCGAATGGGATCATGACGGTTCGGTGGATTGGGATGCTCTCAATTGGCCTGACCACCGTGGCGTACAGAAGCTCGTCGCCGACCTGAACACCCTGTACAAGGCGTCTCCCGCATTGTGGAGCCAGGACTTCGATCCTGCCGGATTCCAATGGCTGACCAGCGATGACGCCGACCATAACACGCTCAGCTTCGTGCGTATCGGCAAGGATGGCGAGCAGATGGTCGTTGTCGTGAACTTCTCGGGCGAGGCATGGGAGGATTACCAGGTTCCGCTCACCAAGGGCGGCAAGTGGACCGAAGTGCTGACCACGGACGATAAGAAGTACGGCGGTTCCGATATTCACAACGGCACCTTCAAGGCGGTCAAGGGTGAGTATCATTCCCGTGATTGGTCCGCGAAAATCACCGTTCCGGCACTGGGAGCAGTATTCTTGAAGCCGGAACTCTGAGAAAGGCGGAACGCTATGCTCAATTCATCAGCACAATCCACAGTAATTCCACGTACCGTTCTGGTGGTCGAAGATGAACCGACCTTGGCCACCGCCATCGCGCAGCGCATCACTGCGGAGGGTTGGACCGCGCGCGTGGCTTCCGACGGCGCCAGCGCCGTCCAGGCCGCTTCCACACTCCGTCCGGATCTGGTCATCATGGATATCATGCTGCCCGTGATGGATGGTCTTGAGGCCACCAAGCGCATCGTGGCTGAACGTCCTGTGCCTGTGCTGATTCTGACGGCGCGAGACGACGAGGCCGACAAGGTCATCGGTCTTGGTGCCGGAGCCGACGATTACATGACCAAGCCGTTCTCCATGCGCGAGCTCATCGCCCGGTGCAAGGCGCTACTTCGTCGTGTGGACAGGGCGAAGGTCATCGCCAAGAACTCCGAAAACGAGAAACTGCTTGATTTCGGCTCTCTGGTCATCGATCCGGCCCAGCGTATCGTCACCGTCAATGGGGAGCAGGTGCATTTGACCCCAACGGAATTTGATTTGCTGGCCACTTTGGCCCGCAAGCCGAAGTCCGTGCTCACTCGCGAGAAGCTGCTCGAGGAAGTGTGGGATTGGGTGGATGCGTCCGGCACCCGTACTGTGGATTCGCATGTCAAGGCGCTACGTCACAAGCTGGGTTCGAAGACCATTCGAACCGTGCATGGCGTAGGCTACGCGTTCGAACCGCCGGAAGAATAGTATGATGCGCTAAGATTTGGTGGTATGCGTACCACTGATTCAAAACCAGGGCGTTCGGTCAATCCGTTGGATACCGAACGCCCTATTGGTTTGTTCTCTTCGCTCAAAATGGAATTGAGCGTGCTGATCACCATTTCCACCATCATCGCATTCATCATGGCTTGGTTCCTGCTCAAAGTCGGATTGAGCCTGTGGATAGCCATGCCGATCACCCTTGCCGTGGCTTTGGGCATCACCTATTTCTTCTCTAGAGGACTCACCTCTCCCCTGCGCGAGATGCGGGATGCCGCGGAAGCTATGGCGGACGGCGACTACACCGTCCGGGTGCATGTCGATGCCAACAGCCGCGACGAAGTCGGACAGCTGGCTTTGTCTTTCAATGAGATGGCGGAGGAACTGCAGCATGCCGACCAGATGAGACGGGACATGGTAGCCAATGTGAGCCACGAGCTGCGTACGCCTGTATCCGCGTTGCAGGCCATGGTCGAGAACATGGCCGACGGCGTTGTGGAACCGACCCCATCGAATCTGGAAAGCATTCTCAACCAAACGCACCGTTTGTCGGATCTGATCGCGTTTCTGCTTGATTTGTCCCGCATGGAAGCCGGTGCGGCGAGCCTGCAGATCGATAAATTCAATTTCGCGGATTTCATCGACGAAACCGTGGAACCGTTGGAAATCGCCGATGCCGGGCATGCCCACAATATCGAAATCCACGTGCCCGACGACATCGAAATGGAAGGCGATCAGGATCGTCTGCGCCAGTTGTTCACCAATATCATCGCCAATGCGCTCAAACACTCCGCAGACAATACCGCGGTGCTCATCGAAGCGCATGAAAACAAGGATTTCGGCACGATTGTGACGAATGTCGTCAACTTCGGCTCGCAGATTCCCCAAGAAGCGCGGTCCGATATCTTCCGTCGATTCGTCAAAGGCAAGACGGGACCGGGTACCGAATCGGGAGGAACCGGTCTTGGACTGTCAATCGCCCGATGGGCGGCGCAGTTGCATGGCGGCACGGTACGAGTGGTGGATGATCCGCGCGGCGCCGATTTCGAAATCACTTTGCCGAAATATCACATTTCCGATGACGAGTGACGATTTACGCCGTCAAAGGTCTGCCGGCCGGAGTGTGTGCCAACGCCAGCACGGTAATGACCAAAGCTCCCTGTGAAGTTAGAGCGTCAACACAACGACGCATGGTGGCTCCAGAGGTGACGATGTCATCCACCAGAATCACCGCCTTGTTTTGAAGGGTGACGCCCGGACGAACCATGACATGCCCCTTAAGGCGTTGCGCCCTCTGTTCCGTGCCCTTGGTCTCGACGGATTTGCCTTTGATTCCTTTGTTCGTCAACGCATCGCATACCTGTACGCGGAAACCTGTCCGGCACCGTAGAAACGCCGACAACCGTTTTGCCAGCGGCATCATGTGCCGTCGTCCGCGCTGACGCATGGAAGCAATCGACGACGACGCGGGAACGACCAGTATGGTATCGCAGATCTCACGAACGCCATCCATGGCGTCAATCACACCGGCGCGTTCCGCAAGCCTGCACAACGCATCCGAGAACGGACGGTCGCATTCCTCGTCTCCGTGGTCTTTCCATGCCAGAATCGACTGTCTGGCGGCACCCCGATACCATCCGCACGCGAACCATCGACCCATCTCAGCCGTTTCCAATGGTTGGGACAGTTCGCAGTCGAATGACGCAAGACAGGCATCGCACAACACGTCATCAGGCTTGTCGCATCCCGCACAGCCTCGTGGGAACAACAGATTCGCCATATGCGCGAATGAACCCGCCATCAGATTCACGCCGGCTCCGTCATCGGGACAATCTGGCAATGATCTCGCCGCATAATTTCACGGTATCCGCGGGACCGTTCACTTTGACAGCCCTTGTGCCGGCCTTCGCCGCGGGATAATCATTGCCGTCGGGTTCCATCCGGTCTCCGATGAACACGATCTGGCCGACCTCGATATCGAGAATATCCGCGAGTTCACGGACGGCGAACGACTTATCGACGCCACGCTGCGAGATATCAACACTGCTGGAGCCTCCAGGTCTTACTTCAAGATTCGGTAGTTCGGCAGCAACCGCACAGGCCAATCGGTTCTTCTTCTCGTTGGTGGGGTCCCAAGCCTCCTTGGCCTCGACGGGGGCAAGCTGCCCCAATGCGGAAAAGGTGATCTGACTGCCTCTGTCCTCGATGCGCTCGCCCCAGACATGAGTGGCCCAAATGCCTTGCTCACGAGCATTCCGTTCCAGCGATTCCTTCGCCTTGGCACGGTCCTCGTCGCTTAGATCGTGGGAGAACACTTTCCCCCACCGTTGCCCGTCCCACCGGTAGTAGCGGGTTCCGCTGGTCGGCATGAGGTGAAGTTTCGACTTGTCGGCATGGTCGGACAGCCTGTCCACCACCTGACTTTGCAGCAACGAGTATTTGCCGCCGGTGATCACCGCGACGTCAATCAATGATGTCAATGCAGAGAAGCATTCGGCCATGTCCGCTTTCATAGGTTTCTTGGACCGCGCCAACGTGTTGTCGAGGTCAAACCCAATCAGCCGCGCGCCTTCGCACAGCATGTTGACATCAACGATGTTCCAATAAGGTACGGAAATATCCGCCATGATCATTTCTCCCCTTGTCGAGCAGCCCATACCATGGTATCGCATGTTTCGAATAAGCCCTGATAAGGTAGAAACCATGCAACAGATGCCTTGGGAGACCCCGATATACCGCAACCGCCATGGACGTGGCACGCGTACGCCCATGTTTGGTACCAGACTGCCCCGGTACCGTACCAGAAGCGGTATGTTCGACGATATGCTGGTGGCGCAAATCCGCAGACTCAACGGGGCATGGCCTGAGCTCATAGCTCCGGTCCAATTCGCTGTGGAGGATGTTCCGCCATCCGATCCCGCGCCTTGGGAGGACGTTCCGCATCTTGGATCGCAGTCATTTCCCGCCGGGCACGGCATTCCACCCCGTATCGTGCTGTACCGCATGCCGCTGCAATCGCATGCCCGTAACCGTATGGACCTGCAATTCGCAATCAGGGACGAGGTGGTCTCACGTCTGGCGGAAATCTACGGACGCCGTCCGGAAGAAATAGATCCTGATTGGGGCATGTGACTTTCAACGGACAACAGTCATATCCTGATTCGCCCAGACCTGCTCTCTGGCCTCCTTCAAATCGACGGCGCCGATGATGGCAAGTCCGGCGAGTTTCGCACCGGACACATCTTTCTGTCCGACACGAAGATTCCAGACCACGGCTTGGGCGGGATCCTTCAAACGGATGGCGGCGACATCGCCATCATTAATATCGGCGATGCGCACCGACGTCGAAGCCGAGGGACGGATGGCGATTTCACGCCTGTCCACTTGTTTGCCGTCCGTGTCGTAAGCCGTCATGATCGCTGTCCGATCCTCATCCGCGGTGTTGACGAAGCCTACCGTCGCGGTGGATTGGTCAGGAACCGCGATGGCGGAGATCTTCGCCGGAGCGGACGCATTGACTAGGGCGAAATCGGATTGTCCATCGGGGCCATCGTCTGAAATCTTCGCCGTGGCAGACACCGGTTCGGAAGCGGCTATGGCGATGCCGGTAGCGGATTTTGGAACGTCTCCAAGATCGATGGCGGACGCGCGGTTCGCCTTCAGCTCCTGCTGATTGGTCTGCTGTGCCCCCTTGGAGTCGATCCAGGATACGGTGACATCCGTTTTGCGGGACGTATACAGGTACAGTGTCGCATGATCTCCGCCATTCAAGCCGTAGAGGGCCAGAGATTTCGCGAAAGCGTTATTCGGAAGCGCATAATCCGATCCCCTTGGGGTCAATCCGTCCATGGAGACGGTGCGGACGATTGCGGCCACAGGAGTGTCAGTTCCAGTCACCGTGGCATACAGCGCGTCTTGGCCGGAAGCAGCTGCGGAAAGATTCAGTACCGTTTCTTTGCCTGAGGCCACGGTCAGCGTCGATCCGGTGGAGAGCGCCAGCGCGCCGGATTTGTCGGAGCCCCAGATTCTGATGGTCACCGATGTGTCCTTGGCGGAGGGATTGGCCACAACAAGCTGTTGCGTCAAGCCGGTCTTCGTACCGGAAAGCAGGAACGCCTGTTTCAGCGCCGGCACGACGCAGGAGGCTGCTGATACGCCCTTCAAATCACCGTCCGTGGCCCATGACATCACTGAGGAAACCGCGCCGGTACCGTTCGAAGCCGTCAGCAGACGCGTGTCTTGCAATCGGGAGCCGTCATCGACATTGCCGGAAGCCACAAAGATGTCATCGGACGAGTCGTCTTTTTTGTCCAGCATCGACACGGATGCCGTCATGTCGGCTCCCATCGAGGCGACGGATGAATGGAACACCGAACCGAAGGCGGCGTATCTCGCGGAAGACGCGATATTGCCGTTGGATGCCTGGTATTCGCTATCTCCATAGGCATCGGTATCGGCAATGGTCATGCGAGACGGGCAGTACGTCTGCCGCTGCCGGGGGCTGACGGTACGACCCACCGAGGAACGTTCCACCGTGGGCGTGTCCACATGCAGCCATGATGGCCGGTATATGAGCGTCACGGCCATCAGGACCACGATGAGCAACACCGAGATTACGGCAAGCGCAATACGCAAAGGCGTATTGGGACGAGAATGTCTGCTCATGCTTCCTCCAGACCCTGACGACGAATGCGCGGAAGCGCCACCAGGCAATACGCTACAAGAACGACGCCCATGCACCACAGCCATGAACGACGCCACACACTTGAGCCGGCCTTATCAAGCCCGCTTCGATCGATATGCTGCTTGGATAGATCCTGAACCGTCAAACGATAATACGTGCCATTATCCAGACTGACGACATTCTGTGTCCCGTCGGAGGCTCCAATGTTCGAATTGAGCTGGTTCGAGGCCTCTCGCTGCGCTTTGTCGCCGTTCTGCTTGATAACGTAAATGCCGCCGAAACCCAACTTGCCAAGCTCGTTGATGGCATCGGAATCGGCATTGGCCAGCAACTGGGCGCAATCCTGCGCAATGGTTCTGCTGGACCCGTCGGAACGTCCCGAAACCACTTCGACGCGTTGCGCGGGAGAGCTGTCAATCAAGTCGCCACGACCGGTACGCATCACACTGTAGCTGACCGATTCGGCGCTATCGGCACGCAAGGCAAGCACGCGACGTGCATCATCCTGCCCAAGGAAATCGGTCGCCACCATCGGCAGTCCAGCATCGCTGGTCTTTACCTGGCTGTGATCGCATTCGACATAGTTGAATCCCGCACAGGCCACGACGGAGACGGCCAGCAGGCAAACCAATACGGCACGACCCACATGCGAGGCAATCGACACTGCCTTCGAGCCGCGTCCTTCGATTTCGACGGCGCCGGTCTTCTCATGCTGTCTCAGCATGACGAAACGTCGAACCGCGCCGCCCGACATCATGCAGATGCAGGCGAGCAAGCCCATCATCGCATATGTGGTTCCCGGAAGCATGGAACCGGAGACCGGACCATCCACATCGACGGCCACCGCAATCGCCGCGGACAGCAAGGCCGTCGCCAATCCCGCGAACACGGCGATCCACATCATACGGGACACGCGCAGCACGAAAGGCAACACCAATGACACCGCGGCCAGCAATACGATCAACGCCAGCATGGAAACCGCCACATACCGCCATGCGCCACCGTCGGCGCCGATGCCGAACACCCGCAGCAACAGATCGGACAGATTCGCGACGACCGGTTTGCCATCATGCGCGGAGGAGGGCAGCATGACGCTGCCGAACAGCTGACGCCATGTACCGTCGGAAGCGAAACGAACGGCATTGACCAACGTCGGCGCGCATACGAACGCCGCCGGAAGCGGAATCAGAAGCAACGCGGGCTTATGGGAGCGGACGAACAGCAGGAATCCCAGGAAGGTGAGCATCAGCGGCAGCAACAACTGCGGCTGCGCGGCGACGACCGGAATGAAACACAGCGCCGCAACCGCCGCCGCCTGGACCGACGCGTGGGGATTGACCAGATCCTCCGTCCGATACATGCCGACCGCACGGAACGAGAAGGCGAAAGCGGCCGGAAGAAACACCATGACCGTCAGCATCGTGACATCCGCGTCATCATAAAGTCCCATGGACAACGCCAACGCGAACCACGCCAACGCGACCACGCAGCGCACCGCATCCGAGCGGGTGAAGATGCCGGCCAGCGCCCAGAAGGAAAACACCGTGAGCGGGGCTGCAAGGAAGAACATCAGTCCGACAGCTCCGGCAACATGTCCACCAGTGAGCACCGACGCCAGCGCAAGCACCAACAGCCATGGCGCGTTAGGCGCACTGATGCCCGTGCCTGAGGCATACGACCATGACGTGGTCGCGGTATGAAGCAACTGGGTGAAGCTCGCGCCCGTGGGCAACAGCTGTGCGGAATACATCGACGCACCCGAACATACGGAACGAAGCACGTCCCAATACAGCACGACTATCCATATGCCGGCAATCAGCGCCGCGCCGAAGGCCAATCCCCATCTACGCAGCAACCGTTTACGCAGATGGTCCTTCTCAAGAGGACTGAGCAGCACGACATCCCTCTGGTCGCGCAACGCACGGCGACGGTCGAGCCATTCCCTGACCTGCCGATGATTCGCAGACAGCGTGGATAGCGATTTAAGCGTGACCTTGCTTTGCCTGCGCAACCGCGCATGGGCGCGCCAAGCACCCCGCAGACGCAGCAGCGCACGCCACGGCATCGCCAGCTCGCAGCATGCATGATACGGCTGTTTGCGCGCCAAGCAAAGCACGGCCAATCCCAACGACTGGATGATGGACCACAGCCAAAGCAACGGCCACCATGAACGGTGCATGTCAGTGTACGCGTATTTGGCATTCGCCTCGCGTACGGCAAGATACGGATCGATGCGACCGTCCTCGTCTTCCACAGGGCGCCCGTTCTTGGAACGGATTCCTTCGAATCGGGCTCTTCTGTGGGCGATGCGAGCCTGGGGAACCACTACGACACGCCCACCGCCAAGACATATGCGGCGGCACAGGTCCGTGGATTCCGCGAAGGTGCCGAACCAGGGGTCAGCCCCTTCGAACGCACGCAACGTAGCCAACGGCACCAACGCGCCCGATAGGGAGACCGACAGCACATCCTGACGCCCGTCATATTGCTCCTGGTCAGGCTCGCCGTCGACCACCAAGGAAACGACATCATGGTGCCCGGCATACAAACCCACATTGTGCAGGTTCTTCGCCTGCCAATCCAACTGCTTGGCACCGAGCAGCGCGGCTGTCGGCGTGTTTCTCCACGCATCCAGCAACGTCTCGAAGCACCGGTCATCCGCCGGCCGCGAATCGTCATGCAAGGTCCACAACGCGCGGATGCCGGCATCAATGCCGATCTGATCCATCGCACGCGTTACAGCGTCCATGAAGGACGCCGCCTGCTTCACTCCCACCAGAATGACCCTCACCGTTTTGGCTTCCGGCACTTCCGTAAGCACATCCTGTGATGAGTGAATGACATCGAAGGTCATCTGCATGGGCTGCTCGATCTGCCCCGTGCAATCGGCGATAACGATCATTCCTGGAAGCATGCGCTGCGCAAGCACCGCTCCAACGGTAGAAGCGAGGAATCGAAGGTCATGCTGCGCGGTGATCACCGCAGCCACGGACATATCGACGTCCTGCCGATGCGTATACGGTCTGCTGTTCAGCACATCGGTCACGATTGTCTGGATATCGCTGCTGGCGTTAGAATTCATAATTTAAGTGTACGCACGGGACGCACCATGCCTTCAAGCCCGTTCCTTGTGCTCTTTTTTGTAGCGACGACGCTCACGCTCGCTCATACCGCCCCAGATACCGAAACGCTCATCATGGTCGATGGCCCATTTCAGACACTGTTCACGGACTTCACACTGGGCGCAAACCCTCTTCGCATCCCTGGTGGAACCGCCTTTTTCCGGGAAGAATGCTTCGGGATCGGTCTGCGAGCACAGCGCTTTGTGCTGCCAAGACACGTCATCATCCCGCTTGAACAAACCCCACAGTTCAGCAAGCGGATTCTCAGAAGACTCATCAGTCACGCCCCACATGAGTCCTCCCATAATTGTGTGCGCACCTTTTATGCGCATACTTTCACACCGCTTCAAATTACACACACGCAATGTAATTTTGTCAAGTTTCCCCGTGTCAATGCCTATATTTCAGAAAATCCATGCTAAAGTTCAGCCCAATCTGGGGTCTACAGTCGCAGAATCGGTGAAAATCGGCCATTAACCCTATAATTGCCCATTTGGATAGTGGTAGGTTCTAAAAGCATTGCGTCAAACGCGCATCTCAATCAGGAAGGCAACACCGTGGCAACGTCATCAACCGGCAATAAGCTTCCTAACATCAATGGTCTTCAGGATGCGAAACCACGTCACAGCCTGGGATATCGCGTGCAGCATCACGTCAGGACCGCAGTCGCCGCGGCAATCGCCGCGACTCTGGTGTTCGTCGGCACTGCAGCTGCCGCTACTTGGATGGACGTCAATGGCATCATCAAGAACAATTCGGTCGGCGTGATCGGCCAGGGTTCCCTGAATACGGACGCATCCATCATCGATCCGAACTCCGGCAAGCCGATCGAGTTCGTGCTGATCGGACAGGATTCCCGTGACGGCGCGGAGAACCAAGCCATCGGAGGCAGTTTCGATGACGTCATCGGCAACCATCAGGCCGACACCGCCATGATTGTGCAGATCTCCGCCGACCGCAAGGAAATCAACCTGGTCTCCATTCCACGAGATTCCCTGGTGGACGTGCCTCAGTGCGAAACGTCGAAGGGCACGATTCCCGCACAGTATAACGTCATGTTCAATTCCATCTTCGCAGGTGCCTACAAAACCGGCGGAGATCTCTCCTCGGCGGCCAGCTGCACGCTGAACGCCGTGAACAGTCTCACCGGGTTGAATATTCAGAACTTCATCGTCGTGGACTTCGCCGGCCTGGTCAAGATGATTGATTCAGTCGGCGGCGTGGACCTGTGCATTCCGCAGAACGTCAACGACCCGTACACCGGACTCAATCTCGACAAGGGCATGCACCATCTTGACGGCGTTGCGGCGACGCAGTACGCCCGGATCCGTCACGGCATAGGAGACGGATCCGACACCTCGCGTACCACACGTCAGCAGTATCTCATCAAGCAGCTGATGAGCGAGGCGCTCAGCAAGAATCTGTTCACTGACACCGCGCAGCTGTACCAGCTGGCGAAATCCGCGCTGAAATCGCTCAACATATCCCAAGGCATGGCTGATACCGCGGCTTTGGCGGGACTTGCCATGAGCCTGAAGAATTTCACCATGACCAACCTGCAGACCCAGACCGTCCCCGTGGTCCCAGCACCGTCCGACCCCAACCGTTCCGTCTGGACCGACGAAGCCGACAATCTCTGGGAGAAGATGCGAGCGGGCAAGCCGATTTTCGATACCGCCGATTCAAACTCGGGCGACTCCTCCGACACCAGTTCAGATAATTCAGCCAGCTCCGACGATTCCGGCACGACCGACAGCAACCAGTCGGACACCACTGCCGAGACTCCCGATCCCGTCACGGGACTGATCACCAAATCCGACGGCACGTTGGTCGATCCAAGCACTGGCGGCACCGTCGACCCGGATGACGGCTCCATTCATGACGCGACCACGGGCCAGTATATCGGCCTTGCGGATCGATACCTTAATGCGACCGTATGTGCCGTTCCGGCAAAGAACTGACGTAGACCACGCAATCACGTCCCCTTTCAACGTATGACGCAGGGACGAATCTTTTTGGAGGAACCATGAGTGAAGGCAAAGGAGCAAAAGAGCCTACGAGCGTGCCACCAAGTTTCATTCCGTCATCAGGACGCAAAAAAACCATGCCGTCCACGGATTCCTCCCGCTCGCAAAGCGCACCGAGCCAGCCAGCGAGTTTCGCACCGGCGAAACGTTCTGACCATGCATCATCTGTAAAACCGGCCAAACGCACGGCGCGTCCTTCTTCCTCGGTTCCGCAAAGCTTCCAGCCTGCGGCACGGGCAACGAGCGAGACAAGAAGAAACCCTTCATCATCTCCGGTGTCCTTCGCTCCAGAACATACCCGCACGGCCAATCCAACGCAGCAGTTCCGGGGGTCATCCTCCGTCTCCACGACGCTCCGATCTGTTCCATCCTCTCCAGCGACGGCTTCCGTGCCAAAAAGAAGACCTCGCGTCGGACGTATCGTCCTTTCCATTTTCCTTGTACTGATTCTCGCACTGGGAATAGGGGTATTCTCCGCTTGGAACTGGGTCGATGACCAGCTCAACAAACAGACCTGGCTGACATCCAAAGCGGACACCGCCGGCGAAAGCTGGCTTATTCTTGGCTCCGACGAACGTGAGGGCACCATCGGAGACGCCGGCGACGTCGAAGGTTTCAGAACCGACACCATTCTTGTACTCACCAAGCCGAAGACAGGATCGTCCTCGCTGATTTCCATTCCTCGCGATTCCCTGGTGGAAATCGATGGGAGCTATATGAAGATCAACGCCGTGGCGCAGCTGTACAGCCGCAAACAGTTGGTCAACGAGGTGGAGGACATCACCGGCCAGAAAATCAACCATGTGGCAATGGTCCGCTTCGGCGGACTCGTCAAAGTGGTCGATGCCTTGGGAGGCGTGGACCTATGCTACGACCAGAATGTGAATGACCCTTATTCGGGTATGAACTGGACCGCCGGATGCCACACCGTGGACGGCAACACCGCTTTGGCGTTCTCCCGTATGCGATATGCCGATGTGCAAGGCGATTTCGGCCGTGCCGCACGTCAGCGCCAGGTGATCAACGCCATCGTCAAGAAGGGCGCTTCCAAACAGACGCTCACGAATTTCAACAAGACCAAAAAGGTCGCCGCAGCGGCGTTGAGCTCCGTAACCGTGGATGAGAAAGCATCGACTTCCTCTCTGCTTCGGATGGCGTTGGCTTTCAAAAGCGCCTCAGGCAAGGATGGCATTTCGGGAAGCGTGTATTGGACCGATCCGGACTATTACGTCGATGGGGTCGGATCGTGCGTTCTGCTGAATGACGCGAAGAACATCCAGCTTTTCTCCGAACTCTCACACGGCACGCATTCCGCAGGAACCGTGGGCACGCTGGCCGAACAGCAAAACTGACGACACGCCGGAGGATGTGGATAACCCACATCCTCCGACCACAACCCTTGATTCGGCTTGCGCAACAGCTATTCGTAAGGTCATCATGCATGCATGGTGACCTTTTTTCATGATTTGTTGCAACGTCTGCAGGACATGGATGGCAGGCGAACGACCGACGGCACGC
>OGQJ01000198.1_pt1 | contig 64185 bp, 86 predicted proteins | sample 1553161 | NCBI WGS metagenome assembly OGQJ01 (sample SAMEA2579923, study PRJEB22360) | human gut metagenome | biome: human gut; feature: human-associated habitat; material: faeces | place: Denmark | collected 2008/2010 | reverse complement strand
CCCAAATCAAGCGCTCTAGCCAAGCTGAGCCACACCCCGTAAGTGCTTTGCTGTTTCTCTATTTCATCAACAGCAAGATTTATTATATAGAATCGTCCTTTAAATGTCAACAACTTTTTTCAACTTTTTTTATTTTTCTTGAACACTTTGTCGCAAATCCCCTGTTTATGCGGTTTTTGATCTTATTTTTTTTTATTATCCTTTTTTATTTTTCTTAGACTTACTAAAAAAATCATAGGAAAAAGCCGCTAATTGTATCAAAAAAAGAACACCAAAAACAGGTGTTCTTTCTTCGTTTCAGTTTCCTATATGAAGCTTTCTTATTCTACTTCCTCGATGTCTTCTTCTTTCACATCCGTATCATCTTCTTCATCGAAGAAATCATCGTCAAAATCATCATCAAAGTCTTCATCAAAATCATCCATATAATCTGGTGTCAGATATTTATATACCGCAAATGCGATTCCTGCAACTGCTGCGATCGCTCCGATGATCGCTAACGCCCAAACGATTTTGTTATCTTCTTTTTCTTTTTTTGTTGCAATGATGTCTGAAACTTTTGCCATTTCTAAAAGATCACTTAATTTTTCCATGCCGCTCATTCCTTTCTTATGCGTTTTCTTTATTATATCACTTCTAACTATATTTTACTAACTTTTTCGTTCATTTTATTCGACTTTTTTTAGTTTTGCAAAGGATGCGAACATTTTTTTCACTCCTGCTTTCTCAAAGTCTACTGTTACCTCGTAATCACGGCCTCCAGAGACAATTTCAAGCACTTTTCCTTTTCCAAATTTTATATGTTTCACCATATCTCCAACATCATATGGTAAAGTATCCATTTTCGTTGAAGTAAATGATTTTGCTTGATATGGTTTTCTAAATCGATTACTGCGATTTGATGAAAACAATGCTTTATCTGGACGTTTTTCTTTGAAGTTGACCCCTGTGTCTAACTGTAATAGCTGTTCCGGAATCTCATCGATAAACCGTGAAACTTTATTAAACTGAGTTCTTCCTTGCATCATTCTTCGTTTTGCCGCACTTAAATAAAGCTTTTTCTTTGCTCTTGTGATTCCTACATAGCAAAGACGTCTTTCTTCTTCCATATCGTCATCATCTTCAGACATCACCGTCATATAACTTGGGAAGATTCCATCTTCCATACCACAAATAAATACGTATGGAAATTCCAGACCTTTTGCACTATGCAGTGTCATTAATACAACCCTGTTATCTGAATCTTCTAGATTATCAATATCTGCAACCAATGCGATCTCTTCTAATAATTCTGACAGACTCGCTTCTTCTGCTTCCTGTTCATATGTTACAACTTTATTTAAAAGCTCATTGATATTTTCAATTCTTCCTTCAGCTTCTTCCGTTTCTTCAGCTTTCAGATTCGCAATATATCCTGTTTCATCTGTAATATACTTAAATAATTCTTCCAGCGACCCTTCCTGCATCTTGCGTCTGAATTCACGGATCAGATCAGCAAATCCATTGATCTTTTTCTTTGCATTTCCCAATGTATCAATGCTATCCGCAGAAAAGCATGCATCTAAAAAACTAATATTATGCTCAACTGCATACACATTGATCTTCTCGATTGTTGCTGCACCGATCCCTCGTCTTGGAACATTGATGATCCTTCGCACTGCCAGATCATCCAGCCCATTATCAACAACTTTTAAGTAACTCAAAATATCTTTCACTTCTTTTCTCTGATAGAAGTTTGTGCCTCCCACAATACGGTATGGAATATTTTTGATCATAAAACTTTCTTCAAATACACGAGACTGCGCATTAGTACGATAAAGGATCGCCATATTTTTATAATCATAACCTTCTTTGGATAGATCTTCAATCTCATGAATGATCTTTCTTGCTTCTTCATATTCTGTTCCATACTGATGGAATTCGATCAGATCCCCTTCTTCGTTCTCAGTCCAAAGTTTCTTCGTTTTTCTTCCCTTATTGTGTTTGATCACCTCATTCGCTGCATTTAAGATATTCTTCGTGGAGCGATAATTCTGCTCAAGTTTGATCGTAACTGCTTCTGGAAATACATTTTCAAAGTTTAAGATGTTCTTTACATTCGCACCTCTGAATTTGTAAATAGACTGGTCATCGTCACCTACAACGCAGAGATTCTGATATTTTCTTGCAAGCATACTGACTAACTGGAACTGGATCGTATTTGTATCCTGATACTCGTCAACCATGATATAACGAAATCTCTCCTGATAATAATCAAGCACTTCTGGATGGAACTGAAATAATTCCACGGTCTTAAAGATCAGATCATCAAAATCCAGTGCATTATTTGCCTTTAACTGCTTCTGATATTCTTTATAGATCTGTGCGATCTTTTTCTTCTTAAAATCATACTGATGTCTTGTTTCGTACTCGGAAGGTGTCATAAATTCATCTTTGGCAGAAGAAATCTCATTGATGATCCTTCTCTCTGGCATCATCTTTGTATCAATCTTATACTGCTTGCAGATCTGTTTGATCAGGGATTTCTGATCATCTGCATCATAGATCGTGAAACTGTTTCCATAACCAAGCTTATCAATATGCCTTCTTAAGATTCTCACACAAGTTGAATGGAAAGTACTGACCCAGATATGCTCTGCTCCAAATCCGACCAGATCATCGACCCTCTCTCTCATTTCCTTCGCTGCTTTATTTGTAAATGTGATCGCCATAATATGATAAGGATTCACACCCTGATCCATCAGATAAGCAATCCTGTGCGTCAACACACGAGTCTTTCCAGACCCTGCACCAGCAAGAAGCAAAAGCGGCCCCTCCGTACAAAAAACGGCTTCCTGCTGCTGTTCATTTAATGTATCATAAATTCCCATAGATAAATTCCTTTCTCAAAGCTTAACTGCTATTATACCTTATCAAGCGAAGCGAGTCCAGTCCGTTGCACCTGATGTTTTTTCTCTTGTCATATGGTTTGAATAACCGTATAATATAGTCATAAGATAAGGAGAAATCATTATGGAATTTGAAAAACAACTCGAAGAATGGATGAAACTCGATTATGTGCTTCCAGAAGACCTTCCAAACATCGAATTGTATATGGATCAGGTCACTACTTTTTTAGAAGAACAGCTAAAGAATACGAAGCGTTTCGAAGAAGATAAGATATTTACAAAAACCATGATCAACAACTATACCAAAAACCATCTTCTTCCACCTTCTAATAAGAAGAAATATTCCAGGAATCACATGATTCTTTTAATTTATATTTATTATCTGAAGAATTTTTTATCAATTTCAGATATTAAGAATCTGTTAGATCCTTTAAATGAACATTTTGATGATCAGGACTCAAAGAATTCTTTTTATACGATTTATAATGAGATTTTCAAGCTGGAGCATGATCATAATACGGCGATCCGAGATTCGATCGCAGATGTATTTCATAAATCTGAGGCTACTTTTGCTGAATTAAAGGAGTCGAAGAAGAAAGAACAGCTGCAGCAATTTGCTTTTATTACACTTCTTGGATATGATATCTATCTAAGGAAACAGGTGATTGAGAAAATGATCGATGAACTCTATCAACCAGAGTCAAACAATAAAGCAGAAAAGAAAAAGAAGAAATAGGCATCTGCCTATTTCTTCATTCGTTTAAATACCATATCATAGCCATCACTTCCATAATTCAATGAACGATTCACTCGGCTGATGGTTGCCGTGGAAGCACCTGTCTTATCTGCAACTTCTAAGTATGTATGCTTATCATATAACATCGAAGCCACCTCAAATCTCTGAGCTAACGATTCTAATTCATTTACTGTACAAAGATCTTCAAAAAATGTAAAACATTCTTCTTCTGTCTCTAATGTCAGTACTGCCTGAAATAATCTTTTTGCCGCTTCTGTCTTGATTTTCTTGCTCATTAGCATTTACTCCCTTTCTGATCTTATAGTTCCACTATACTATATCAGAGTGTTAAAGTAAAGCAATATTTTCTTTATGCTTCTCCTACTGTTGTTTTCACAATACCAACTCTTTCAAGATATCCTCTTGTCTCAGATACAACATCTCCGTTCAACGCAAGCAGTGCTACAAGGTTCGGGAATGCCATTAATCCATTACAGATATCCGCAATAGTCCATACAGCACTAACTGTCATAAATGGTCCAATAAATACTGCTAAAATATAAAACCATTTGAACGCTGTGATAACGAATTTCTTTCCATTTACCAGGTATTCCAGACATCTTTCACTATAATATGCCCATCCAAGAATTGTTGTAAATGCAAAGAATACAAGACACATCATTAATACAAATGCTGATGCTTTTGCAGGGAATGGAAGTCCTAATGCAAATGCCTTTGTTGTGACTGCAACTCCTTCAAGTCCCATATCCCATGCACCTGTCATAACGATTGCAAGTCCGGTCATTGTACATACGATGATCGTATCAATAAATGTTCCTGTCATAGATACAAGTCCCTGACGTACTGGTTCATTTGTCTGAGCTGCTGCCGCTGCGATCGGTGCTGATCCAAGTCCTGCTTCGTTAGAGAAGATTCCTCTTGCAATACCTTTCTGCATTGCAACTGTCATAGCTCCGATTGCTCCACCTGCAACTGCTTTTAGTCCAAATGCTGACTGTACGATCTCAGCAAATGCTGCTGGTACCTGTGGTAAATGTGTGAATACAATGATCAGACAGACACCAATATATGTCACTGCCATAAATGGCACGATAACCTCTGATACCTTAGAGATTCTCTTTATTCCTCCAATGATAACAAGTCCTGCACAGATTGTTACGATAATTCCCGCTACAACAACGCTAATAGAATAATTCATTCCAAATAAGCTGATCGTATGTACATTGGATGGGTCAAAAAAGTTATTAACTGCTGATGTGATTCCATTTACCTGTGTAAATGTTCCGATTCCAAACAAACCTACCATTGTTCCAAATACACAGAATAATTTTGCAAGCCATTTAAAATTCTTACCCATTCCTTTTTCAATGTAATAGAATGGTCCGCCAAGTGCGTGACCATCTTCTGCGATCACTCTATACTTAACCGCTAACATTCCTTCAGCATATTTTGTTGCCATTCCAAAAAAGGCTGCAAGCCACATCCAGAATAATGCTCCTGGTCCACCTGCAACGATTGCTGTCGCACATCCTACGATATTACCAGTTCCGATCGTTGCTGAAAGTGCCGTACATAATGCACCAAAACTTGTAACTTCTCCTTCTCCATCATCTTCATTATGAAATACATAATGTAGTGCCTTTCCAAGATGTCTGATCTGTAGTCCTCGAAGCCTGACTGTCAATAAGATTCCTGTAAAAAGGATCAAGATGATGAGGGGCATCCCCCAGATAAAATTGTCGACGTTGTTTAGTACATCGTTTAGCGTGTTTAACATTTTTCATTCCTCCAAAAATAGATCTTTGCGAATGTAACCTTGAACAGCTTGATTTTTGCATATCTGAGTATACAAAAAAGAGCTGATTAAATCAGCTCTAAAGAGTATCGAATACATTGCTTATAAAGCTCTGTCCTTTTGCCTGAGAGATTAGTTTCCTAATAGAAACTGTACACCTTCGGCGCTCACTTATGAGACTCTCCAGAGTTCATTTCTTTTTGTTCATCAGAAAGAAATGCCTATGTTTATTTTTCTTATCCGCAATATTTACTTTATATGATGATTCTGATATTTGCAAGTATTTTTTTTAATAATCAGTCACTTTCAGCACACTATACAAAAACACTTGTCTTTCTATGGCATACATATGTAATATTTTCCATACAATATTTTTATCAGTTTCTTTGCTTTTTTCCTGCTGCTGTGTTAAACTGATTCAGATATGCTCAATGCGTATGGAAACATTAGTTAAAGGAGACAATTTATAATGAAGAAACACAAAAGAAGCACTTTCTCTGGAAAGCTTGGCTTTGTATTATCAGCTGCTGGTGCTTCCGTAGGGCTTGGAAACATCTGGAGATTTCCATATCTCGCTGCTAAATATGGCGGTGGAATCTTTTTACTTGTTTATATCATACTTGCACTGACCTTCGGTTACACCTTGATCATGGCGGAGACTTCTCTTGGACGCATGACAAGAAAAAGCCCTGTTGGAGCATTTGAAAGCTTTGGAAACTCACGTTTTATATCTATTGGTGGTTGGATCAATGCAATCATTCCGATCCTCATCGTTCCTTATTATTCTGTGATCGGTGGATGGGTGATCAAATACCTGATTGAATATTTTGCCGGACATAGTAAAACTTTAGCTGGCGATGCTTATTTTACGACATTTATTTCCAATGGGTGGTCTACAGAAATCTGTTTTATCATTTTTACATTATTTACACTTGGTATCATTTACGCCGGTGTACGAAATGGAATTGAGCGTGTATCAAAATTTATGATGCCGATCCTGATCGTTTTATCACTGATCATCGCTGTGTATTCTGTAACCAGACCAGGTGCTATTGAAGGGGTAAAATACTTTCTTGTGCCAAACTTTGATCATTTTTCATGGATGACCGTTGTATCTGCAATGGGACAGATGTTTTATTCTTTATCCATTGCAATGGGAATATTGATCACATTTGGTTCTTATATGAAGAAAGATACTTCCATTGAAAAATCTACAGAGAATGTTGAGATTTTTGATACTGCGATCGCGATCATGGCTGGACTTATGATCATTCCTGCTGTTTTTGCTTTCTCTGGCGGTAATGCCGAAACATTAAAGTCTGGACCTGCCTTAATGTTTATCACAATCCCGAAAGTTTTTGCAAACATGGGATTTGGAACTGCGATCGGTGTTGTATTTTTCTTATTAGTACTGTTTGCAGCTGTGACAAGTTCGATCGCACTGACAGAAAGTGCTGTTTCGACGTTCGAAGATGAACTACACTGGAGCCGTAAAAAATCAACTGTGTTCATGGGAATGGTTATGTTACTGCTTGGAACGCTTTCCTGCCTTGGGTATGGACCTCTTGCGAATTTTAAGATTCTTGGAATGCAATTTCTTGATTTCTTCGATTTCATAACAAACTCTGTGATGATGCCGATTGCCGCGATTGCAACCTGCCTTCTGGTGTCAAAAGTTGTTGGAGTTGATAAAATAGAAGAAGAGATTACAAAAGACGGACAGGCATTTCGCCGCAAGAAGATTTTCTGTTTTATGATCAAATATCTGTGCCCGCTTTTTGCAGCGATCATTTTGATCAGCTCAGTTGCAAATGCTTTTGGAATTATCACAATGTAATTTCATATATGTGTACTACTACAAAAAGGATGGCTGATTTCTCAGCCATCCTTTTTATATGATCATCCTTTAAAGATTATGCTTCATCAATTGCTTTTCCGATGTCATTTCTCTTATATTTGTTTGCAAAATCAATCCATTCTGTTGCTTTGTAAGCATTTGCTCTTGCAGCCTTTAGATTTTCTCCTTTTGCTACAACACCTAAGACACGTCCTCCATTTGTCACGATCTTATCACCATCAAACTTTGTTCCAGCGTGGAATACATAATATCCATCTTTGTCTTTGAATGTATCTAATCCTTTGATTTCGAATCCTTTATCGTATTTCTCTGGATATCCGTCAGATGCTAAAACAACGCATACTGCTGCATTATCTTCGAATTCCAATTCTACATCAGATAATTTTCCATCAATGCAGGCTTCCATCACGTCGATGATATCATTCTTCATTCTTGGAAGAACAACCTGTGCTTCTGGATCTCCAAAACGTGCATTGTATTCTAAGACTTTTGGTCCGTCTTCTGTGATCATCAATCCTGTAAATAAGATTCCTGTAAATGGTCTTCCCTCAGAAGCCATCGCATCGATCGTTGACTGATAGACATATTTTTCACAAAATGCTTCTACTTCATCATTGTAGAATGGACTTGGAGAGAATGTTCCCATTCCTCCTGTGTTAAGTCCCTGATCTCCATCTTTAGCACGTTTATGATCCTGTGCGGATGTCATACATTTGATCGTTTTTCCATCACAGAATGCCAGAACAGATACTTCTCTTCCTGTCATAAACTCTTCAATAACGATTTCATTACCAGCATCGCCAAACTGTTTGTCAAGCATTAATGTCTTAACACCTTCTTTAGCTTCTTCTAATGTGTTACAGATCAATACACCTTTTCCAAGTGCTAATCCATCCGCTTTTAATACGATTGGCATCTTAGCTGTTTCTAAATATTTGATAGCTTCATCTGGATCTGTAAAATTCTCATATGCAGCTGTTGGAATCTTATATTTCTTCATCAGATCTTTAGAAAATGCTTTGGAACCTTCGATGATCGCTGCATTCTTTCTTGGTCCAAAAACACGCAGTCCTTCTGATTCAAATGCATCGACAACACCACCAACTAATGGATCATCCATTCCAATGATCGTAAGATCAATTGCATTTTCTTTCGCAAATGCAACCAGTTTATCGAATTCCATTGCTTTGATATTTACACATTCCGCAAATTCAGCAATTCCTGCATTTCCTGGTGCACAATAAATCTTGTCTACTTTTGGGCTTTTAGCGACAGACCATGCGATCGCGTGTTCTCTTCCACCGCTTCCTACGATTAAAACTTTCATCTTTCATTTCCTTTCTTTCGTGATCTGAATGATTTATAGATAAATGACTTTTCCTTCTTCGACTTTGATCCTTCCATTAGCAATGTCATCAATGGCTTTCGGCATAATAACCCATTCTGCCTGCTCCATGATTCTTCGCTGAAGAACTTCTGGAGTATCTCCCTGTTTGATCTCTACTGCCTTCTGGGCAATGATCGGACCTGTATCCGTTCCTTCATCGACAAAATGAACGGTTGCTCCAGAAACTTTAACTCCCCTTGCCAAGGCTTTCTCATGAACCTTCAATCCATAATAGCCTGTTCCGCAAAATGATGGGATCAATGATGGGTGAATATTGATGATCCTGTTTTCAAATTCATGAATGATCTTCTCCGGAATCACAACCAAGCATCCCGCAAGAACGATCAGATCAATCTTACGGTCTACAAGCTCGTTATACAATGCTTCGTTAAATAAATCTCTTGTCTCAAAATCTTTGGGAGAAAGTGCAACTGCTTCGATATCATGTTTCTTCGCACGCTCAAGTGCATATGCATTCTTATTATTGCTGATCACAACATCAATCTTCGCATTTGTGATGCTTCCATTCTCGATTCCATCGATAATGGCCTGAAGGTTTGTTCCTCCTCCGGAAACAAGTACTGCCACCTTTAGCATAAAGTAACTCCTTTTTCTCCAGCTTCCATATGCCCTACGATATATGGTGTATCTCCTGCTGCTTTGATCGCTTCCATTGTTTTGTCAACATCTTCTTTATCAACCGCAACAACCATTCCAAGTCCCATATTGAATGTGTTGTACATCATCTCTTCTGCGATATCTCCTTCTTTGGCAAGAAGTTTAAAGATTGCTGGTACTTCATAGCTGTCTTTCTTCACAACTGCTTTCATTCCTTCTGGAAGCATACGTGGGATATTCTCATAGAATCCACCACCTGTGATATGACTGCATGCTTTAACTGTAACTCCTGCATCTTTCACACTCTTTAATGCTTTTACGTAGATTCTTGTCGGAGCAAGTAATGCTTCTCCTAATGTTTTTCCTAATTCATCATAATATGTATTTAAAGATTCTTTACTCATATCAAATACTTTTCTTACTAAAGAGAATCCGTTGCTGTGAACTCCTGTAGATGCCATACCGATCAAGACATCTCCATCTTTTAAGTTTTCTCCTGTGATCAGGTCTTTTCTGTCACATACACCAACTGCAAATCCTGCAAGGTCATAGTCTTCTTCTGGCATAAGTCCTGGATGTTCTGCTGTCTCTCCACCGATCAAGGCTGCATCTGACTGTACACATCCTTCTGCTACACCGCTTACGATCTCAGCGATCTTTTCAGGATAGTTTTTACCGCAGGCAATATAGTCTAAGAAGAACAGAGGTTCTCCTCCTGCACATGCAATATCATTTACACACATAGCAACTGCATCGATACCGATCGTATCATGTTTATCAAGGATCATTGCAAGTTTTACTTTTGTTCCACATCCATCAGTTCCTGAAAGTAAGACTGGATCATCCATATCTTTGATCTTCTTTAAAGAAAATGCTCCGGAAAATCCTCCTAATCCACCAAGTACCTCTTCTCTCATGGTTCTCTTTACGTGTTCTTTCATCAGTTCTACAGATTTGTATCCTGCTTCAATATCCACGCCTGCTTTCTTGTAATCCATTGTTACTTCTCCTCCTGATTATTTAAAATATTGATCAATACCATTTGCAATGCCGTCTACCATCTTCTTCTGTGTCTGCTTCTTCTGCATCTGTTTATCTTCGGTCTTATTTGTCATAAATCCCATCTCTATCAGTGCCACTGGAATCTTACTCCAGTTTGTTCCTGTAAGATCGTCACGTTTTGATAAACCACGTTTCTTGAATTTGGTTGACTTACAATAACTGTCCAGTATATTCTTTGAGAGTTTTTTACTCTTCTTGCTTAATTTTGCTACATAAGGATTCTGCTGTGATGGGTATAGCACAGAAACACCACGAACATTCGCTGATGCTGCATCCGCATGCAGTCTGATACAGATATCAGCACCACTTTTATTTGCACGGATCGCTCTTTGCTTATTGCTAATGTTTACATTCTGTTTTCTTCTTATCATATACACATCATAACCGCGTTTCTTTAACTCTTTCTCAAGCTTTAATGCAATCTGCAGAGTTAATTTGGATTCTGGTACTTTCGTTTTGACTCCCTGCGTTCCGTATGCTACTTTGGGTTTACGCATCTTCGCGCTCGGTCCGATAGGTTCTGTCTTACTGTTTCCCTTTCCCTGGTGTCCTGCATCAATTGCAATCTTGTATGTCTTCTTTGTTTTTGCTGCACTTACTGGAAAACTTCCTGTAACTACAACCATACATACGCATAAAAACGCTGCAAGAATCTTCTTATTCATAATCTTTGTATCCAACTTTGTCAAGTTTCTCTGCTTTCTCTACAACTGACTGTTTCATCTCTTCGCTGTAAGCTTCTAATTTCTCAAGTAATTTCTCGTCTGATGTTGCAAGGATCTTCGCTGCAAGGATTCCTGCATTAAGTCCTCCATTGATCGCTACAGTCGCTACTGGTATTCCAGATGGCATCTGTACGATAGAATATAAAGAATCAACACCACCGAGGTCGGAAGTCTTCATCGGAATACCGATAACTGGCATTGGGAATAAAGCTGCACACATACCTGGAAGATGTGCTGCCTTTCCAGCACCTGCAATGATCACTTTCACTCCACGGTCCTTCGCACCTTTTGCCCACTCAAAGAAAATATCTGGTTCTCTGTGTGCGGAAATGATCGTCATCTCAAAATCGATCCCCATCTGATCTAAAAACTCTGCTGCTTTTTTCATGATAGGCATATCAGAATCGCTGCCCATTACAATTGCTACTTTTGCCATGTTCTTTCTCCTTATCTTATGAAATTAACAAAAACTTCCCTTTCAGGATTTTATCTTTCTTATCATTGTACTGATTTAACCGATTTCCGTCAATGGTTCATTTAATGTTTCTGTACCAGAAAGTACAAATTTACCATCTTTGATCAGTAAAATCTCATCTCCGCCAAGGGTGATCGCACAAATAGAATCCAGTTCTTCATATGGAATCGTAATATCTGTGTGACACTGGAAATACTCGCCTTCTTTGGAGCATTCATTATATTTTGCAACGATTTCTTTGCCGTCTGGATTGTGAACTTCAGTTTCTTCACAATGACTGTAGCAAGTATCTCCCACTGCAAAATGAGGTCCCATCTTCTCAACGATCAGGATTGGAAGCTGATATAAGATATCATATGTCTTCGCCATCACATATGCTGTTGTGTTTGTTCCGATTGCAAACTCGCCCATTGGGAGCGTATCTCTGTTATATAAGAGATTCTCTTTGATAAATGCCTTATTTTCTTCCTCTGTTTTAAAGTTTTTGCATGTATATTCAGAAATCATTCCATCTTTAAAAGTAATTTCAAGGTCAATGAATTTCAGATCATTTAAATAGACTTCTCCAACATGCAGTACTCCATTGGTCCCTGTTAATTTTGGTGAGGTAAACACTTCTCCAACTGGAATATTGACATCTGCAAGGCAGTTTTCAAAATTCGTTTCTTTGGATGGGTCATCCATCTCATGCATCGCTACGTATAGGTCGGTCTTATTCTTTCCTTTTCCTTTGACATGAACTTCCACTGCCTGATCCAGGGCATCGATCAAATGCTGCTGAATCTGTCTGTATTTGTCTTTATCCAATGTATTAACTTTCACAACTTCTTTAAAAATCTCTTCAAAGTTATCCCCGATCTCAGGAATTGGATATGCAATGATCGTAAAGCTCCTCTGCTCTGGTTTGATATACTGATTCATGATCTCAGACGCTTTGATCTGGAATTCTACAGAAAGCTCTTGCTGCTTCTTGCTTAATTTTAAATTCTCTTCTTTATTCTCTGGTAAAAAAGGTATTTCCCCAAATGTTTCCATGCAAGCTGGTCCAGCAAACACATACGCTTCATCTTTATAATGTTCATATGCATTATGATAACATTCTAATTTGTGCTTCATAAAACGATTATCAAAGAATATCGCCTGATCATATCTGTGGTCATATTCATACTGTGGGTTTGGAGAAGATGAAACATAACCAATCTTATGAAGTCCTCGTGTTAAAACAGATACTCCACTTCTATAGATGATCGGTGCAAGCCCAATTTCTGAGAATAAACGAACTGCCTCTCTGACAACTGGTTCAAATCCGATCGTATAACGGATATTAACACTTCGTTTTGGACTCATATCAATGTTATTGATGATAAATCCTTCATGAAATCCATCAACATATGTTTTGGCCATTGCTGTGATCTCTTCTTGTGGCAATTTATTTAAAAACTTTAAAGTATCAATTTCATTTTCAGAAATATATTCTCCATATTGATACAAAATATCTGGATCACTGAGATCAGATTCCATCACGATCTTTGTTGCAAAATCAAGTTCTGGGTCTAACTGTTCTCTGATTCTGTACTCAAAAACATCCTCGCTGTAATCTCTCATATGATCAAAAACAATATGCTTGATCTTCTGCGGATGTTCTTCTCCTGACAAAAATAAATTGCTGATTTCCAAGAACAATTCATTGTTGATCACAAGGTCAAACAGTCTTCCTTCGATCGCATAGATAAATCCACTGCGCATCTCTGCATATAAAAATGCGAAAATCTGACCATACTCTTTTCCAAACTTTTCTGTACAAAATTCTGGATTCCCAAAACTATGTGCATATTGTTCCTGGCTGATCTCTTCATACCATATTCTATTCCACTGTTTTAACTGTTCTAATGTCCTCTCTTTGGTATCGTAAATCTCATTTACATATAATAAAAGGTCTGCCATTTTAGAAAAATATGAAGAAAATTCTCTTGTTTCTTCTACATCTTTTTTTAATTCTAACAGTGCGATCTTATTTAATTCATGTCTTTCTGATAACATTGTATTCAAGTCATCTCTTCCTTTCTTTACTTAGATCATTGCAATTATTCCAATCACAAAAATGATCACAGATACTGCCAGCACAATTCCGTTGCAAGTACATCCAATGATCTTCCATTTCATCACTGCTGCGGTATCTTTCATACTTTGTATTCCAAAATATAATCCTATAGCTGATACTACCAGCAAGATCCATCCTCCAGCTCCACTTAATGGACTGCTTGTTCCTCCTGTCTTTATGGAACCGAAAAGCAGCAGGTAATATCCAATGATCCCTGCTGCTCCTAAAATCACAGAAACAATTGATTCCCGTGAAATAATCTTGTCAGATGGACGATATGCAAATGTTTTTCTTTTGTTTCTCTTCATTTTGCCGCCCTCTTTCTGTTATATAAATCATATACTGCTACTACGACCCTGTATATCATATACCCGATCAATCCACCAACCGTATTCATCAGAAGATCATCTACATCAAATACCCCTACTTTCATGATCAATTGACTTGTCTCGATCACTAAACTAAAAAATGAAGTTGCAAACACTGCACGAAAAAATGCCTTTTTCTTATTGATCACGATCGGGATCATAAAACCAAATGGACTGAATGCAAAAATATTTCCAAACAGATTTGTGACCACTGCTTCGGTGGACAAAAGATGTCTGTACGTCCAGAACCTGTTGATTTCTTTGAATAAAACTAAGTTCACATGGGAGGTATCATATCCTGTATCCCTCCCATATCGTTCACTCAATAATACAAAATAAAATATACCTATGATATAAAGATAAAATATAACTTTTATTCCTCGTCTGGCTAACTTCTTTTTCTCAACCGTCACAAGAACCATCCTTAATGTTTTGCACCATACTGTTCATAGTATGCATCAATTGCTGCTTTTAATGTATCATCAATCACAACTTTTCCATTACATTCTTTGTTATATAAACATTCTACAACTTCTTCCATATCAACGATCGCTGCTGTATCAAATCCATATAATTCTTTCACTTCATCCAGTGCACATTTTTCTCCGCCTTTACCGATTTCCATACGGTTTAAGGATACCATTAATCCAACGATCTCTACGTTTGCTGCTCCTTTTACTTTTGGAACTGTCTCTTCCATGGATTTACCAGATGTTGTAACATCTTCGATCATGATCACGCGGTCACCGTCTTTTAATTCGCTTCCAAGGAAGTTTCCTTTATCTGCACCATGATCTTTTGCTTCCTTACGGTCAGAACAATAACGAACTTCTTTTCCATATAATTCGCTGTATGCGATCGCTGTTACAACTCCTAATGGAATTCCTTTGTATGCAGGTCCGAATAACACATCAAAATCATCTCCATAAGTACTATGGATTGCTTTTGCATAATATTCTCCAAGTCTCTTTAACTGAGATCCTGTCACATAAGCTCCTGCATTCATGAAAAATGGAGATTTTCTTCCACTCTTTAATGTAAATTCTCCAAATTTTAATACATCGCTTTCTACCATAAATTCGATAAACTCTCTCTTATACTGTTCCATCTTCTATCTAAACCTCCATCTTATTCATTCTTTGCTAATTTGCGGTATTCGTCATAATAAAAACGAATCACATCTTTTCTTGTCACGATCCCGATAAATTTCTCCTGATCATCAATGACCGGAACAAAATTCTGATCTGTGATCACATCGACAAGATCATCCATATCTGTGCTGATCGTCACTGCCTGAATGTTTCTCTTTCTCTTTACATCCATTAGTTTGACTTTCTCAGCTTCTGATATATTCCAATGGCACATAGATTCCATAGCGCGCAATACATCACCTTCTGTGATCGTTCCTGCGTATTTACCATCATCAGTTAATGTCGGCACTGCTGAATATCCATGATATTTTAGTTTTTCAAATGCCTGCCTTAAACTTTCATTGGCAGGGATATAGGCAACCTCACTTTTCGGAGTCAGGAAAAATAAAATATTCATACCCTCATCCTCCTTTTATTATCTATTTGACACATCCGATCAATTCGTTAATATCATTAATCTGATGTCTTTCCATGTAAGTTTTGATTCCATCAACAACTTCAAGTGTCGTTGCAGGATTGATAAAGTTTGCTGTTCCTACTGATACCGCTGTTGCACCAGCCATGATAAACTCTAATGCATCCTCAGCTGTTGAGATTCCACCCATACCGATAATTGGCACATCCACAGCGTTAGCAACCTGATATACCATACGGACAGCAACTGGTTTGATCGCTGGTCCGGACATCCCACCTGTCTTATTGGCAAGCACAAAATCTCTTCTTTCAATATCGATCTTCATTCCTGTTAATGTATTAATCAAAGAAAGAGCATCACTTCCTGCATCAACTGCAGCTTTTGCCATCTCTGTGATATCTGTGACATTCGGGCTTAACTTCATGATGATCGGCTGTTTTGCTTTTGCTTTCACTGCCTTCGTAATATCATATAACGCTTTTGGATCCTGTCCAAAAGCAATCCCGCCTTCTTTCACATTCGGACAAGATACATTAATCTCTAATAAATCTACTGGCTGGTCAGCAAATCTTTCTACAACCTCGAGATAATCCTTTTCGGATTTTCCACAAACATTAACAATGATCGTTGCTCCGGCTTTCTTAAGATATGGAATATCTCGTTCAACAAACACATCGATCCCAGGATTCTGCAATCCGATCGCATTTAACATACCACCATATACCTCTGCAACTCTAGGCACAGGATTCCCCGGCCATGGAACATTAGCAACTCCTTTGGTTGTCACTGCTCCTAATTTGGAAAGGTCGACAAATTCACTGAATTCTTCTCCGGAACCAAATGTTCCTGATCCTGTTGTCACAGGGTTCTTCATTGTTACTCCGGCAATATCAACTGATAAATTCATTATAGTTCCACCTCCCTGGCGTCGAATACTGGCCCATCTTTGCAAACACGTTTGTTATGAACATGTGAATGGGAATCTACGTCTTTTGACTTGCAAACACAGGCTAAGCATGCACCGATTCCACATGCCATTCTCTCTTCCATAGAAATCTGTGCTTCGATCCCCATCTCTTCTGCATATGCTTTGATTCCTCGAAGCATTGGTGTTGGACCACATGCATAGATGATGCTTCCTTCCACGCCCTGCTCTTTGATCGCATCAATGACATTTCCCTTCGTTCCAAAAGATCCGTCTTCTGTAGAGATCACAACATCTCCAACTGCCTCAAATTCGTCTTTTAAGAACATATCACTGTCACGGTATCCTAAAACTGCTGTTTTGTCGCAATCTAACTGCTTCATTAATTCTAACATCGGAGGAATTCCGATTCCTCCACCGATTAAAATTGCTTTTTTGTCTTTCTGTGTAAATCCGTTTCCTAAAGGTCCTAAGATTTTGACCATCTCACCTTCTTTGTAATCGGATAATTCCTTCGTTCCATCTCCAACCGTACGATAGACGATCCTTAATGTCCCTGCTTCTTTATCGATCCCACAGATACTGATCGGTCTTGGAAGGATCTTACTCTTGTTATTCAGATAAACAGAAATAAACTGTCCTGCTTTTGCTTCTTTCGCAATCTCTTCTGCTTTCAATGTCATATCAAAGATTCCGTCTGATAAAGATGTATGACGAATGATCTCTGCCATTACCTGTTTCTTACTCATCTTGCAATTCTCCTTTATCTGGCTGTTTTCTTTACTCACAAAATAGGTGATCTTTTATTTTACCCAGGCCTGTTTTAAATCTTCTTTCATATCAAGAACAGCCTGTCTTGATGCATCTGCGTAATTTTCTTCTCCAAACTGACTGTAAGCATCCTGTTTATATGCACAGATGATTCCTCTGGAAGAATTAATGATCGCACCTAATCCATCTTCGTTAAAGAATGGCGCAAGATCCTTTGCCTGACCACCCTGTGCTCCGTATCCTGGAACTAAGATGTATGATTTTGGCATGATCTTTCTTAATACTTCTCCCATCTTAGGATAAGTTGCTCCAACAACGGCACCGATATAGCTGTAAGAATCTCCCATCAGTTCTTCTCCCCAGGAAGCAACTTTCTCGGCTACCATCTCATATAACGGTTTTCCATCGATCTCCTGATCCTGGAATTCTCCGCTGGATGGGTTTGATGTCTTAACTAAGATGAACATTCCCTTCTTCTCTTCTTTACATACTTCCATAAATGGACGGATTCCATCACTTCCAAGATATGGATTAACTGTTACAAAATCTTCACAAAATCCGCTGTATGTCTTGCTTCCCACTGCAACCTTTCCTACATGACCGATCGCATAAGCTTTGGATGTTGATCCAATATCTCCACGTTTGATATCTCCGATGATCACAAGACCTTTGCTCTTTGCATATTCACATGTCTTATTAAATGCAACAAGTCCTGGAACTCCAAATTGTTCATACATAGCGATCTGTGGCTTAACTGCTGGAATCAGATCATAAATTGCATCAATGATTCCTTTGTTATACTGCCAGATTGCCTCTGCTGCTCCTTCTAAAGTCTCACCATATTCAGCAAATGCTGCTTTCTTAATATATTCTGGTACATAATCAAGCATTGGATCTAATCCAACAACAATAGGGGCATCTAATTTTTTAATATTGTTTACTAACTGATTGATCATCGAACTCTCCTTTATATCTTTTTCTTATATTTCAAAAGATTATACCCTTTCTCATTTATTGATTAAGGTATATTCAATTTATCTTATCACAAAAAGGGAGTTTCGTCTACGAAACTCCCTAAAATCAATTTTAAATTTGTATTACAATTCTTTTGCAAAGGAAAAATCCTGCATAACTTCTATAACTCCTGGACGTTTTAAAAATTCTTCTTCATTTTCCTTGTCACAGATCACAACGATCTGTTCACATCCTGCATCATATGCATTTCGGATTCCAGAATTGGAATCTTCATAAATTCTGATGTCTTTCATATCAATGCCGATCACATCGGCTGCTTTATGAAACATTGCGATCTTATTCTCATATGTTCCATCATCATAAACGATATCTTCTGGCTTGATCCAGCGGTCCAGTCCAAAGGACTCAATAAAGAAATCAATATTTTCTTTGATTGATGCACTAGCAATCGTAAATGGAATATCTTTTTCTTTCAAATGATCAAAAAACTCACATACACCATCTACCAGATGAAATTTTTCCGTATCTTCTTTACAGAATTGACGATAATATTCTTCTTTTTTCTGAGAATATTTTTCTAATTCTTCTTTTGTTGCCTTCCCATCTGTAAAATATAAAATATTTTGTATATTTGGTGTTCCGTTTAGTTTCGTATGTAATTCCTCTAACGTGATTTCTTTTCCTCGTAAGATCTTAGAAATCTCATTCCACGCTTTCACATGTTTATCATTGTCAAAAAATAATGTTCCATTGAAATCAAAAATGATTCCCTGATATTCCATTTCTCATTCCTCCATTGCAATTTTACAGTTCTTTTGTCTTGCTTACTTCGCGATACCAGTCTGTCTTTGGAATTTCTTCTTTATCCATACGTTCTCCGACACCTTTTAAGCAGAATCTTGAAGTACCTTTTTCTCCTGTTCCATTATGAAATATATCATTTTCCCCATCATAATATCTGATAAAACAGCTCTGGTAATAGTTGATTCCAAGATAATCATTGTAAGATGCAGCTTCTTTTAAGATCTCCATATCATCTTTGCTTGCATGAAAGCTTCCGTTGTTTAACTCTACCAAACGATTGATGATCTCCATTGTTTCATCCCTGTATTCCCTTCATGGCCTGCTTCTTTGTATGCAATAACAGCTTTTGCATGAGCCACCATCATATTGTGCATTAACTGGATCGCACTTGCCATATCATATTGTACACCATTCGGGAAGGTTCCTTCAATATATATATTGGTTGCAACCGCCCAGATCTCGGTGACATGCTCCCACCACTTAAATCCCTGATTTTGAAGTGGAGGCTTCTTGCTCAATGGCTCTACTGAGCCAAGTATCTACAAGCTATATTATGTTAAAAATCCTTGATCTTTCTCTATATTCTTCTTTTTAGGAGCGGCGGGCTTTTTATTGCATAGTGGATTCCTTCGGATTTTCCTAGGATAAAAAATCCCGGATCTTTTATTTTGATCCGGGATTGTGTATACTATATACTTTTTTGTTTTCTTATACATAAATATAATCTGTCATAACTGGCTGCATGCCATTGTCCTCGATCATTTGATAAATCTCATCAACTGACCTTCCATCACTGATTTCGAACTGTTCATCACCTTTTTCTTCTTCCTGACTGTGTCCACCGATTCCAACATTTACTCCTGCTGAAATCTTCGTCGCTGCGATCTGAATGATGTTGTCACGGAATCTTTCACATTCACGTGTTGAGATCGTAATGCTTGCAAATGGCATAAAGATTCGATATGCACAAATGATCTGTAGAAGCTGTGGTTCATGAACATCTTTTGGATTGATCTTATCGTTATTAATGATCGGACGTAATCTAGGACATGAAAATGCGATTTCTGCATGTGGATATTTTTTCTGTAAAAGATATGCATGCATTCCTGTTGCCAGTGCATCTTTTCTAAAATCATCCAATCCTAAGAGAGCAGCAAATCCGACACCTCTCATTCCACCCATGATCGCACGTTCCTGAGCATTGAGACGGTATGGGAATATTCTCTTTCTTCCACCCAAATGCAGTGTCTTATATTTGTCTGAATTATATGTTTCCTGGAAGACTGTAACAAAATCTGCCCCACATTCATGCAGATATGCATAATCTTTAGAATCCATTGGATATACTTCAAGACCGATCAGTTTAAAATATTTCTTTGCGATCTTACATGCTTCCCCGATATACTCAACACTTGATTTGTTTGGACTTTCTCCAGTCAGGATCAAAACTTCTTCCAATCCTGTCTCTGCGATCGCCTGCATTTCTTTTTCAATCTCTTCTGCATTAAGCTGTGCACGTTTGATCTTGTTGTGGCAATTAAATCCACAGTAAACACAATAATTTTCACAGTAGTTTGCAATATATAACGGAGTAAAGATCGCTACAGAGTTTCCAAAATGTTTTCTTGTCTCTTTCTGTGCTTTCTGTGCGATTTCTTCCAAAAACGGCAATGCCGCTGGCGATAATAAAGCTTTGAAATTATCAACAGAACAAGTTTCTGCTGCCAATGCTTCTTTGACATCTTTTGCTGTATAAATGTCTGCATCATAGCTGTTCATCTCTGCGATGACACGGTCCATGATATCTGAATCAATCGCTTCCATATCATCCGTATATTTCATATGATCTGTATTCTCATCAATTCTTACACTCATGATTAATCCTCCAAAAATCCTGTTAATGGTGATGATGCGCTAGAACCTTTTTCAATGACTCTTCCAAGTCCTGCCAGATATGCGCTTCTTCCTGCCTCAATTGCTTTCTTAAATGCTTCTGCCATGGCTGGAATATCACCTGCAGTTGCGATTGCTGTATTCGCCATCACTGCAGCTGCACCCATTTCCATTGCTTCACATGCCTGAGATGGTTTTCCGATTCCTGCATCTACAATAATCGGAAGATCGATCTCATCGATCAAAATCTGGATAAAGTCTTTCGTACAGATTCCTTTGTTAGATCCAATTGGAGACCCAAGAGGCATAACTGCAGCTGCCCCAGCATTTACAAGATCTCTGGCTGCATTTAAGTCTGGATACATATATGGCATAACAACAAATCCTTCTTTGGCAAGGATTTCTGTTGCCTTGATCGTTTCATAGTTATCTGGAAGCAGATATTTAGAATCATGAATAACTTCAATCTTAACGAAATCTCCGCATCCTACTTCTCTTGCAAGTCTTGCAATACGAACTGCTTCTTCTGCATTTCTTGCTCCAGATGTATTTGGAAGAAGTGTGACACCTTCTGGAATATAGTCAAGAATATTAGCTGTATCATTTGTGTTCGTTCTTCGAAGTGCTAATGTAATGATTTGTGCTCCTGCATTCTGCACTGCTGCATTGATCAGATCTAAGGAATATTTTCCTGATCCTAAGATAAATCTTGAATCAAATTCATGTCCACCGATGATTAACTTGTCCTGTTTCATGTTATTCTCCTTTATATATGCATAATTTTCTTATCTCTTTGTACCTGTTATCTTCAGATCATCCGCCACCGACAAAGGCTACGATCTCTAATGTGTCACTGTCACTTAAGATCACATTCGCATATTCCCCTTTAGGAACGATTTCTCCATTTCTTTCCACTGCGATTCTCTTATCTGAAAATCCTTCCTGTGTTAAGAAATCAGATAATGCGACAGGGTCTTTTAATGTTTTTGTCTCTCCATTTAATCTCATCTGCTTTCCTCCTTGACTGACTTTCCTTTTATCTTTAAAAGGAACAAAAAAAGGGTCCACAAAGAAGCATCACACCCGAGGTGGTGTGCCCCTTCATGGACCCGATAGTTCAGATTCACTCTTGTTGTAGATTATCATATTGATATTTTTTTGTCAAGTGATTATTGCATTTTGTTTTTTGTGTGATATAATATCTTTGTGCTTTAATCAGCACTTTGACATTTGTTTGAATCCTCTTTGGCATTTTATATGCCAGGGGGATTTTTTATTTCTTGATCGTTATATTTTTATTCCAGATTTAATATTTCAAAAACTTTAACCCTTTTCTTTAACCAATTCAAATATAAACAAAATAAAAAAGCTACAAACCGCATAAATACGAAGTTTGTAGCTTATGACTCCAACGAGAATCGAACTCGTGATTCGACCTTGAGAGGGGATTTTTGCGAGTTCTTTTCTCTTGTTTTGACGGTTTTATGCCGTTTTTTAACATATTTTTCTGAAATAATCGTATATAGTTCATACTTCAAAATGCTTTTGTTTAGCATTTTGTTTAGCATTTTTATTTTGAAATTGCTTTCTTGAATTTCTTCCATCCGGCATTATCTTTTCCTGCCCATGGATCTGGACAATCTTTTCCATTCACATCCCAATGTCTAATCACTCGACTTGCCGAAATATGATATTTCTTCATGTAATATCTTGTCAACACAACTGCATCTTTATATACATTTTCTGGAACTTTACCAGCACTGTTACACATCTCAATGCTTAAACTATTGGCATTTGTACATTTTTTATAAAACGATCCTGCTCCATTTTTCCGGCTGTAAAATCCACCAACAGACCATGCTACTCTTTTTAATGACACAGATTTATAAACAGTTCCACTACCATCTACAAAACAATGGGCTGATGCATGTCTATTTGCACTCTGGAAGTATTTACAATTATTTAAAGCCGTATCACCTTTGTTTCCAGTAAAGTGAATTACGATATATTTAATGTTGCTCAACGGTCTTGCTGATCCATAGTTACTTTTATGAGCAAATTTATTTTTAAATTTCATGATTTGTTTCTCCTTCCTGATCTGGTAATTCCTCAGTCATATCCTCTAAAAACTTCTGGATAAAATTCTTGATTCTTGTCGGTACTGGAAGTCCACATAAAGTCATATTTTTCAAAATGCTGACCGCTTCATACAATATGAATAAAAGACTGAAAAATTCGCAGATTCCCATTTTGTTAATTCCTAGAATCTGCACATATTGTTCTGGTACAAAACTTAATACATTAACATTCATGATTACGTCAATTGACATAAGTAAACATACTGAAAACAACATTGCTGCTTTTCTGATTGCCCCATCAATTCCTACGCATGAATTAAACTTATGCTCCTTGATTGCTCGCAGTGCTCCAAGTATTGAATCTAATGACACACAAATAAGTAATGCCTTAAAAAGCATATTGTTACTTAATAGGATAATAATTTCTTTCATCATTTTAATCGTCCTTTCTTATCTAGTTTTTTGCATAAAAATAAGACCTATTTCGGTCTTGCTCTGATTCTCACTATGTAGTACCTCTGTCCTTCAACTGTTTATGTGTATATGTTGCCAATTTCTTGTGTGTATAATTTTTATTAAGATATTCATGTGTAACTATTGTCACTGAAATCTTAACCTTTCCATTAACACTTACTGGATTCGGAGACAATTCAATTTTTTCTATCCTTATCATCAAATTACCTCCATCATCTCCTTGTTTTTTATGATTTCATCTGCAATTTTTAATTCTATTTCTAAGGTATACATCCTGCTTTTTTGCATTGGTTGTATTTTTGTGTCGACATAATAACCATTTTTTTCTTCATCTCTTTCGATTGTACATACGCCTGCTGCTTCTTCTTTCCCATTGTGTAGTAGTGAAAAATTTGCTTCCTTTATTGCAAAATAATCATACTGATCTACTGAATGAACAAAGTATTTTACATGCCTGTCTTCCCCCAGTATGAATGTTATCATTTTCTTTCTACCTCCTTACATTTTGGGTACATCCTGTCAAAGTATAATTTTCTTTCAACTTTGTCAAAGTATAATTTTCTTTCAACTTTGTCAAACAAGTATCCAGAAAGTGGTAACTGATGCACGCAAATGTTTTCGCCTTTTACGGTATATAATAATCTTGTTATAAAGCTTTGGTTCCCTGCTTCGTCCTCTGCTATTACTTCGATCACATATTCTCCATCTATATCAAGTGGGACTGGTACATTCCACCAGTCCCCTTTGCTATGATCATAATTCACTTCTATGCCATCGACCTTTCCGAATACTCTTTTGACCATACTCATCTCCTAATCTGTAACTTCTACACTGATCACAAATGTTTTTCCACAATCTACTGGATTTGGTGTAATCGTTACGCTCTTAATCGTAGGTGCCACTGTATTTAACGTAACGGTACGTGTTACTGTAGTTGTCTTACCAGCACCATCTTTTGCGACAACTATAATTGTGTTTGTACCTTCTGCAAGAGTAAGAGCCTTGTTGAAACTTCCATCGCTTCCAACTGTGACTGCTTCTGCTGCTCCAGAATTAAGCTTAACTGTAACTGTTACAGGACTTGATGTTGCATCGTTGGTTGTACCTTTTACTGTGCATGCAGACTGATTTGTAACAAGTTTGTCCGTTGGGCTGGACAACGTTAATACAGGTGGAACTGTATCTACCTTAAATGACGTTGAGCTTGTAGCTGCTGCATTTCCATCATAATCACTTGCATCAAGTTTGATTGTGTGACTACCATCAGATAATGCTGTTGTCGGTGTATATGTACACTGATATCCTCCGGTGATTGCCGTTTTGGCAATTGAATCTCCTGTTATTTTTGTTCCACTATCAATCGTAATTCCAATTGTTGCCGGATTAACTCCTGAATCTGCATCTGTTACCTTCCAGGTAATCGTTGGTTTATTATTCGTTAAGTATGTTCCAACTGTCGGTGCTGTTATCGCAATAATAGGTGCAACTTTTTCTTTTACTTGTAAACGTAAAGATTTTCCAAGAGTTGCATCTGCTGCATCTTTTGTTGTTATGTTTCCTGCAACGTCGGTTGCTTTTACTGTTACTCCGTAATAATGTCCGGATTGATTGTACGAGCTCTTAGACGGAGCTGTTACCGTAGCTTCATACTTTCCACTTGTACTGTTAAGTGTTAACGTATACGTTTGACCGTTAATAGTCGCTTGTACTGTTTTTATAGCCATATCTTTTTCTCCTTTTTCTCTGTTTTTACTCAATAGCACAACTAAATTCTGACTTAAATAACAGAATAGAATTTACAATTACTAGCATAGATTCAAAATATGCATTCACCGGAAACAGTTATAAACATAATGGAAAAGTATATATAAATGGATATTTCCATTGCAATTCTCCTAGTGTTGGGATTACAACTTGTTTTTTTGTTCCAGAAGGTTTTAGACCTAAAATAAAATGCGGATCGGCTTGCTATACCGATGATGATGTTAATTTTAATAATATTGGTGCTGTTAAAATTGACACAAATGGTGATATAACAATATATTTGGGAGTATCCCAAAGTTTGTGTAAACCTTCAAACTGATGTAAGATAATATTACTCAGTTTGGAGGTTTTTTTATGGGAAGAAGAAAAGGAGACACACCACAAAAAGCAGCATTAAGACAATTAATGCAAGGATATTTAAAGGACAATGATATCAGTGTAAAAAATGGAACAGATATTAATGCAATCATGCGTGATATGATGTCAGTGATCCTTGAAGGTGCTCTGGATGAAGAACTTAATGAGGAACTAGGCTATTCCAGATATGATTATCGTAATAAAGATACCAATAACAGTCGCAATGGTCATTCTGGGAAAACCATGCATACCAGTTATGGGGATATGGAAATCGCTGTTCCTCGTGATCGTAATGGCGAATATGAACCCAGATTAATCAAAAAATATCAGAATACTGTTACCCAGGACATGGAGGAAAAGATTCTCTCCATGTATGCAAAAGGCATGACGACCGGAGATATTGAATCTCACATGAAAGAACTCTACGACATTGATATATCAGACAGTACGATCAGCAGGATTACAGATAAGATCCTTCCGATCGTAAAAGAATGGCAGGAAAGACCTTTGGAAGAAGTCTATGCAGTTGTTTATATGGATGCAATCCACTATCATGTGCGAAGTGAAGGCCGAATTGTAAAACGTGCTGTTTATATCGCTCTTGGGGTCAACATGGATGGTAAAAAAGAAGTCCTTGGAATGTATGTGGGTGATAATGAAAGTGCTAAATTTTGGCTTTCTATCATCAATGGGCTGAAAAATCGTGGCGTTGAAGATATTCTGATCACATGTGTGGATGGACTGACAGGATTTCCACAGGCAATCGAAGCTGTATTTCCACAGACGGAGATACAACAGTGCATCATTCATCAGCTACGAAATACCACAAGATATGTATCTTATAAAGACAATCGAAAAGTAATGGCTGACCTAAAGGCAGTCTATGCTGCACCAACGGAAGAGATCGCTTTAGAAAATCTTGAAGATTTCGGAGAAAAGTGGAACTCAAAATATCCAAAAATCTATAAATCATGGAGCGAACGCTGGGCAACACTGGCTACTTATTTTAAATATCCAGAACAGGTTAGAAAACTTATTTATACAACAAATGCCATCGAAGGATTCAATCGTCAGTTGCGAAAAGTGACAAAAAGCAAAACTGTATTTCCAACTGATGACAGCTTATTAAAAATGCTTTATTTGGCAACGATGGACATCACAAAAAAATGGACTGGTCGCAGAAGAGACTGGAGCCAGATCCGTGCACAATTAGATATATTTTTTGAAGAACGATTAGAAAAATATATGTATTAAAAATCTGTGTTTTTAGACAGGTTTATTTGACATGCCTAAAATCTTTTGTATAATGCAGATAAGGGCTATGAGTCAAAATTTGACTCATAACCCTCATAACTATTGATTAATCTTATATCAGTTTTTTGTGTTTACACAAAACTTGAAACAGTCTCATATATTTTCCTACAGTGTACTCAACATGTGTATATACCTCCATAGTATATGATATAGATTAATTTAATTTACGATAAATCATAAAATTAATCCTAACAACACCGTTTGTATCACTGGATAATCCTATGTTTATATTTAAATTTGTATTATCCCATTGTAAAGCAGCACCTGTTACCAGACCTTGATACGCATTCCAATCACCGTTGCAAGCTGCTATATATAACTTTTCGTTATTTATGTCTGATATTTGCATGCCTAATGCTTTTGCAATTTCAGACTGACATCTTTGCCAGTAAATCATTTTGTTGCTTGTTCCAGAAAATACTTTTGATAAAAATGCTCTTTCAGAATTTAGTTGTGCTATTGATATTTAATTTTTCATATTTTCTAAACAAATACATGGAGATCTGCTTCTAAATTTAATTTTTTGCATAAAAATAAAATCTCCTTCCCTTTTTAGCAGATTTAATAGTTTATATATTAGATTGATTATTATTCTTTAAGCTGCATAACGAATATATTCATACTCAATCGCCCGATCTGAAGCATCATAATAAACATTTGCAGTCATATTTATGTCAGCATGTCCCATTAATATCGCAACATTCTGCAATGGCATTCCTCTCATTATGAGATTTGTGCATAATGTCCGTCTAAATTTGTGCGGATGGGCATACACGTTGCACATTCTTCCGAGGTCTCTTACTACTCGCTCAATTCCATCTTTTCGTAATCGATCATAAGGAAACCTTTTGGATACAAAAAGTGCAATATTATTATCTTGCCTTGTTTCTAAGTATCTGTTGAGATAAATCATAGCAGCATCTGAAATAAATACCGTTCTCTCCTTATCTCCCTTTCCTACAATTTGTACTTTCTTTCTCAGAAAATCTACGTCATTCAAGCTTATATTACTTAGCTCCGACACACGACAACCTGTGCAGGCAAGCATCTCTATAAGAGCCCTGTCTCTTATATCTGTACAAGCTATACGCATACGCTCCATTTCATTAGCAGTAAACGCTTTCTTTTTTTTCTTTGTTACCTTAATTTTCTTTATTTTTCTTGTTGGGTCCTTATCGATGTATTCTTCATCGGCTAGCCACGAGAAAAAAGAGGAAATGGCTGATCGCTTATTATTCAAGGATAAATTCGATATACCTCTACTCTGCTTATATGCGTATAAAAAGCTTCGAATATCCGTTGCATCTATAGCCTTTATATCTTTACCTACAAAGTAATCTGTAAACTGAGTCAGGTGTAAATTATATTGCTCAATCGTTCGATTTGACTTGTTTTCTACGATCAGCGTTGCTAAGAACATATCCTTAAACTTTCCCAAGGTGTCATTGTATTTCACAACATCTGTACATTCTTTCTTGATCTGCACATCTCGGAACTCTTCTACCAGCACATTTTCAAGATAATCTAGCTCTTTTTTCTTGATTCTATTGCCCATTTTAATCAAAACATTGCTTATAATTCTGTCACGCATAATACATTCTCCTTTGTGTGTTATGTGTGCATTATACTCTTTTCCGCTGCGGAGGATTCGTAGACTTCCGCAGCTAAATTCTGACTTAAAAGATGCACTTGTAACTCAATATGCCGAATTGAATGGTACTGGAAACAACTATTTTTATGTTGATCGTAAACAAGGTTATCGCTTGAGTTCTGCGATATTGCATGTATATGATACTGGTTATATACGTGTTGAAGCAATATCTCAGGAAGTTAACAATGAGAATTGTTATGTGTTATGGACAAATAATAGTTATCCACAAAACAAAAAAATTGGCTGTGATCTTGTATGGATCAAAGAAAACTTCCTATGGAATTAAAATATTTTAATTTGACTTATAGCATATAACTTCACAAGGACATCCTTGATATGCAGAAGGGATTTCTATCAAATATAATTCTTTTCCATACAATGCCATGCCTAATACGTTATAACGCCATTGATCATACTTTTTCACTCTTATAGCTACTGGCACCATGTTATCGGGCCAATTGGCATGAATGATACCTTCTGAGTTATTAGGTGTGGTCATATTGCCTAAAAACTGTATTATACTTTTTGTATCAGAATTTAACTGCGCAATATCCTTCGCATTTGCTTTCATCTGCTTATCAATAATATCCATGTTGTCATTCTGCACCCCAATATCATAAAAATCAGATCCTTCTGGTTTAGTCAGTCCATAATTTGTTGTCGTTGTTGCCATCTTACTCTCCTTTCAATACAGTATTTCTAACCTGTTCGTTTGTATATGTGTGTAAATAATCATGTGTAAATCCATGTAATGTATCATGTTGGTTATATCTTAATCCAATATCTATCGTCATATTCAGTGGCACAATCTCTTCTAATAGTTGCTCGAAATCGTTATACATTTGCTTTCTTGTTAACTCTACCAGACATTTTAATTCCATTGTTTCTGGTAAAATTACCAAGGTATAGTTCCCATTGCCTAGCAAATTATCAAGTCTGTTTATAAGATCTTGATTCGTATATGGGCAGTCATCATACCACTTTGTCAGCACTCTGAATTTTCGATCTTCTAAACTATCTGTATCCTGTGGCTGTATTTTTAAGATTTTTTCGCGCCGTGCAATTCCATATTCTGTAGAAGTTCGGATACAGGTGTCAAGATCTCTATCTCTTATTTCATTTTCTAATTGCTGTCCAACTTTTTCTTCTGCATCATAGATTGCTTTTATTTCTTCTATATTTTCAATCACAGGAGGAATATTTAGCTGCATGATACCGCCCCCTTAACCGGAATAACATTTTCTTGCAACGTAATATTTTCTGTTCCACCATTTAACAATATATTACTTACATCTGTAATTCCTTCTACATTATAGATAGCGTTTTCAATACCTGCTCGTCTCACGATTATAGAATCACTGTTTATCCAATTCTTTCTCAGCGATAGCAGATATTCTTCTACCGCATTTTCGACTTGCGTTTTTAAGCCTTCCGCAGAATATCCAGTATCATATGTAGCAACTGCAGATACATTAACTATATATTCTGTCACAGTTGTGATCGATACAGAATGTCCAATTGGAGCAATCCCAATTCCTTCTCCTGTTTGTTCTATTGGATCAACATGCGTCTGCACGTCATTGATCAGCTTGCTTTCTGCTTTTCTATATTCGTCTGATATAATCACAATTGGTATGATTGTTCCTTTTCGTCGATATGATTTGACTCCTCCAACACCATCAATTGCGCCTATTCTTTCTTTATAATATGCACGATTTCCACCAAAAGCCTGAATGCCAAATGAATCCATGATTCTCATGCGGTAAGATTCCTCATCTTCCTCGTCTTTTCCTTCTACCAGAAGCTTGGTTAATGCCGCATCTTCCAGACCATCAATATCATCCAAACACATCAGACTCCCTAACCATCCATTCGCTGCGGTTCCTGGATCTTCACATTCCAGTCTGTACTTATGTTCTTCTTCATTGATCACGTCTGTTACAATGTAGTTATAGTCATCTCCTGAAAATTCAGTTCCAATCGGAACTGAAACATTAAATACTCCTTCAAATTCTGCCGCAGTAGCTTCTTCTATGTATGTCCTTCTTTCTTGTCCAGACTTCACTAAATGATCAAGATCAGCTGTATCAGCATATTGGTTATCTGTTAATGCTGCAAGTTCTACATACACTTCTTCCAATCTTGCTGCCTGCTTTACACAGGAATGATAAATCAGGGATCCCTCACTTGTATCAAAGCCATCCGGCATATCTTCCATCATACTGTCCATGATATTTTCAAAGGTCATGTCCTCATACATCCGATTCCACCTCCTCACTTCCATAATCCGTTAATAATGTAAATTTAATATGTAGTGTTTCATTTACTTTTTCGATCTCCAAGTTCTCAATTCCATTAACATATGGATTCACTTCGAGACATTCTGTCAGCATCCTATTTACCTCAGATTTCACATACTCATCAGAATATGTTCCTCCGATCAGATTTACCATTTCATTTCCGTATTCCCATGAATACTGAATATATTTATATCTTACAATCTTAATTGCCAGATACGCCCACACTGCAACAGCTCTTGCGCCTTCCGCAATTCTTCCTGTCAATTTTCCAGTAGTGAAATCTATATCAAACTCTCTTGGATAATATTCTTCTTCCTCTTCTTTATCGATAAGTTCTTCTGTCTCTTCTTCAAATGGAAACCTTATGTATTCACCACCTTGCATATAATTATGTATTTATCGTCACTGATCTGGTACACCAGAACCATGTCTCCATCATTAAGGACTAAACCATCTGCTATGTAATAGTCTTCTGGATCAAGCTTTAATTCATTGCATAGTACTTGGTCTTGTACCACTCTTGCCATCTGCAATCCTGTGTTATTTCCTTTTTTACCTTGATGCTGCATGATCTTTAACAGCCTCTCATAACTATTCACTAAAGAACTCTCCTTCCTTGTTGCCAGTGTTTCACGTAATATGAATCATTCAGATTACTGACTTTTACACCGCCACTGCTTGAACAGTGCACAAACTTTCCCGATCCGGCATAAATGCCGACATGAGAAGCTCCTGCTTTATATGTTCCTTGAAAAATAACTAGATCGCCTTTTTTCAAATTCTTTTTTTTTACTTTCGTTCCTTTTTGCGATTGTGCTAACGCTGTTCTTCCGATATTTTTACCTGCCGTGGTTCTGAATACATAAGATGTAAAACCAGAGCAATCGGATTTTCCTGACTGTGGAGATGATGCACCGTAGACATATTTTACTTCTCCTATAAAACTTTTTGCTTTCTTTATAACCTTATCTGCTTTTGTATTACTTGCAGATGTTTGCTTGTATCCGGTACCATTTCCTATAATTGCGTATCCGGTACGTTTTCCAAAACGGTTACATTGAGCTTTTGTTTTCATTAGCAGGTCAAAATGGTAGACACCGTTTACAACTTTGATTGCGCCGCCGCGATCATTGACTCGATGAACCTTCTTGTCTCTGCTTGTCTTTGTTCCAAGTACCTGTATTTCATTTCCATATTTTATACTAGATGGTGCTGCACATGTGTATTTGCTTGGGTCCAGTTTTTTTCCCTTGCAATCGTAATAACCGCCCTCCATCTTATTTGATGCCGGATAATATGCTGTAAATAATGCCTTTACTCTTTTCCCATTTAATATACTTGTACTTTTAGTTGATGAAGCATTTGATTCTGTATCATCTTCTTCTGTTTCCATAACATTCTTAAATGCAAGCTCAAGAGTCATCATATAAGTTCCATTCTCAAATACATGCGAATCATTCTCAATCCAGAACTTTCCACACAATCCAGAATCAACATCATTAAGCTTGATTCCATATCCTGCTTTGCATCTGATATCTCCAATAGCTGTCAATGATGCACTGGTATTCAGACCCGACAATGTATTTTTAGCCTCTTTCTTTCCATTGCCACTATCAACAGTTACGGAATCCTGAAATATTCCATATGCTTTAATCCAATTTTTATTGGAAACTGTTCCAATTCTTTTATTCTTGGAATTGTAAATTGCAACCTTATTTACCATGCTGTCTGTTGACTGCTCGTAGGAGCTCTCTGTGATACCTTCTTTTTGATCTAATGTTACATTTAACATTGATCCCTTCTTTATAACAGATAATTTATCTCCATCCATGATCAGCTGATAACTTGTGCCTGTTTTTTTATACGCTTTAGAATATGCAGCAAGAATCATGTTGTAATATTCCTTGTCTTGGAACAATAGTTTCTTGATCTTCATATTCGTTTTTGCAATACTTTTTGTTTTTATCTTTAAGTCTTTGCAGATTAATTGTGTAATCTGCTCCGGCTTCTTTTTCTTAAATTTATAGGTTCCTTTGCTCCGGATCAGATATAACATATAATCTTGCGCTGTATATGTAATTGTTCCGGCTTCCCCTTTTCTTTCTCTCTTTGTCAGTTTTCCATGGAATAGTTTGTCATTTCCATTATAGAAACATATGAGATCACCCAATTTAATGTCTGGCGTTTTAAAATGTGTATCTCCTGCTGGATTCACTACACTAAATTCCAGTGATCTGGCAGATGAATAAGCACTTCCAGACCAGGTAATTGAACTGACCGTACTGGTAATATCATTTCCCTTCCATTCAACTTTTAAATTTAAACTCATTTCTCGATCACCAACTTTGTGCCTGCATAAATATATCTTCCATTACTGCTTGATCTTCTTTTATGTTTCTTTGCTGCACTTTCGATCACTTTTTTATTTTTTGTATAGATTTTCTTCCAGTTTGAAGAACTTCCTGTTTTCTTTTTTGCGATCTTACGCAACGTATCTCCTTTTTTTACAGTATAAGCTGTTGTTTTTACACTTTTACTGCTTCTTTTTTTACTGCTGTTCTTCTTTTTTACTTTCTTTCCATTTGACGTTTTCTTTTTTTCTGTCGCATATGTTACCGCAATATATTCTTTCAAATTCAAAGTAAATGCGATATCTCCTGTGCTGTCATCTTTTCCATATTCAAGACTTTCGATCGACACCGTTTTATTAAAATCGACGTCTCCTGTCATAACAAAAGTGGGAGTCACTTTCTCATACTCCCACTTTTTGATTTTATTAATATAGTTTATTGGATTTGTATCAAATCCTTTATATTGACAAAATGGATATTCTTGCGCTGGAAAGAAAGAACTTATTTCAATCGTTTCTAAATTTCTATCTCCAAGAATATTTATTTCGCCTTTCCTGTGTACAGTTTCAGTTGTATTCTGCACAGATGTTCCTATCTTATAGGAAGATGGCAATACCGGAAACCGGATCTTGTCATTTCCATTATTTAACCAAATTTCCCTTCCATTCTCCTTTTATGCCGGTATTGCCTCTAATTTCTCAGCAAGTTTTTCTGCTATTTTATCAATATCTGCTTCTTCTCTCACAACAATCGTATCTGCAAATTTTTCAATCTTATAAGTCTTATTTCCTTGATTCCTTGCCATCTGCACTGACTTATCATGTGGGTATACGCGAGTTTCTCTCGGCAGATCTATGATCTCTCCGCCTTTTTCGTGAACTTGAGCAATACCACCACTCCAATTGTCTGTACCTCTTGCCAACATTGGAATCTTTGGAAGATTAATACCTTTGCCACCAAGTTTCGGAACCCAACTTGGAATTTTTATTCCATTCAATCCAGAAATCACGGAGTTTACAAGCCCGATCACCTGATTTAAAGGACGTTTTGCAAATCCAACAAGTGCCTCAAATGCTCCTTTGAATATTGTTTTTACACCAGTCCATGCCTTTTTCCAGTTTCCTGTAAATACACCTTCCAAAAATGTTATTATGCCACTAAATGCTGTTGTAACTCCATGAATTATGTCCAGTGTTGATTTAAGCCATCCTGATGCTCTGGCTACAATAAATTTAAATGCAGCTCCAAATACAAGTTTAAATGCTCCAGCAACAAATGTTGCAACTGGTCTTAAAAATTTAACAACCGCAGCTCCTGCTCTTCCTATTTTTCCAAAAGAACTAGCTGCCATTGTTCCAATCTTGCGCACTGTCTTTCCAAGTTTTTGAGTATCAACCCCTGCATCATTCATCGCCTTTACAACTGCCTTCTGCATTTTTCTTGCTCCGGCGGTTATTTTATCCCAGTTTTTATATACCAGCACCGCTGCAACAGCGATTGCCGCCAATACCAAGGCAATCTTTCCTCCAGGTCCTAAGAAAGCAGATATACTTTCTGCTTGTGAGAACTTTCCATACAGCGTGACCATTCTTCCTGCAAGACTTCCTATTCCTGTTGTAAGTGTTCCAATAATTTTTATTACCGGACCCACTGCTGCAACAGTCAACGCCATTCTTACAATAAATTTTTGCGTTTCGGGATTCAGCTTTGAAAATTTCTTTGCAAAATCAGCAAGTTTTGTTGCACCTGTAGTAATTGATGGCGCAACAACTTTCAATACAGAGCTTCCAAAGACCGTCAATGAGTTTTTTGCTGAATTGATTGCTTTTCTTATGTCACTCGTTGACGTTTTCATATCTTTCAGGGCTTTTTCTGTTGCTCCTGATGCCTGATTCATTTTCTTTGTTTTCTCTCGAAATGTATCATATTGTGACCCAGTCAATGCGATCGCCGCTGTTAATGCTCTGGAATTACTGAACAGCTTTGCCATTTTATCTGACTGTCCGCCTGTTTCCTTTTGCAAGATTTTTAGTACTCCAGACATTCCTTCTGATTTGATCATAGCCTGTCCATTTTGATATCCATATTTCTGCATTAATTTCGACATGGAATCCGTTGGTTTCAATAAACCAGTAAACAACCCTTTCATCTGCGTGGTGACTTCCGCTGTATTTCCTGTCACACCTGTCAGGGTTGCCATACTTCCAAACAATTCCTGATATGATACATTCAACGATTTTCCAAGTGGAAACAGAGGCTGCATACTTGATGCCAGCTCCTTGTATGTCGTAACACCTAACTTCTGGGTCATAAAAGCCATGTCACTGATTGATTGTGCCGTCTTGACATTCACACTGTCATAGCCTTTCATTCCAGAACTGATCAATGCTACTGATTCTGCTACGGAAGCACCTCCACCTTTAGCCGCTCTTGCTGATATTGAAAAGATATCCTGTGTTTTCTTTCCAAGATCTCCGATGGAACTGATCGTCTGATATACACCTTTTGATACTGTTCCTAATGCAATTCCTGTATCATTCGACACCTGAATCGCTGTATCCTTGTACTTTTGCAGATGCTCTTTGTTATCCAAAAGCGTATTGACCTGACCCATATCTTTTTCAAATGTATCAGCCATCTTTCCAGTTGCTCCAAGTGTTGCAAGAATCGGAGCTGTTACATTTTTCGTCAGAGATGAGCCAAAACTGGACATACTCTTTCCAACACTCTTAATCTGGTTCGCCTGCCGTTTCATATAGCCAACCTGATGCTGTGTCTGCTCTGCAGCTTTTTTCAATGGTTCGGTATACTTATCTATCAGTCGTAGTGTTGCATCAACTACTTTGCTCCTTGTACAATTCCTCTCTTTCCTGGCATTCCTGTCTTATAAATGCTCTCAGCATTGCTCTCTCATTTGCTCCAAGATCATAGTATTGCGACGGAGTCATATTATGATCGCGAAAGAGGAGATATGCCATCTGTATATCTCCTCTTTCGTGAATTAGTTTTTTAGTTCTTCTTCATCGACCACATCTGGACTTGATAAATTAGCAATTTCTGTTGCGATCTCCGGCACTTCTGTTTTAAACAGAATTTTCGCAAGATCAGAGGCATTGATTGCTCCAAAATGCTCCTGCAATTCTTTACTTTTAAGATCTGGATTGATCACGCCTTCTGCAACTGTCATTAAATTTGCTGCATATCCCTGTTGAAAATTATAATTTCCTGCCTTATCAAGTGGCAATGTCTGTAATTCCATCAGACGCTCCGCATCAATTTCCTGAATTGTGATCGTTGGGTCACCAACCAACTGCTGCATATTCCCTGATTTATAAGTTCCTGTTTTATTATCTAGAACATCTTTCTTGTCAAGCTGTAATAATTTCTCTACTAAATTCATCTTATCCTCCTAAATTAAGTCGATTGGTTCTGCATCAGCAAACGTAAATGGGTAGGATTCTTCGCCTAACTTGTTTGCTTCCCAATCTGCCAGTGTAAGCTCATCGAAACTAACTCCTGTAATTTTGACTCTTTCTGTTCCGAGTGATGCTGGATCTTTCAATGCTGTTATGATCGTAATATCCGGCATGATCCCTTTTTTAATATCTGCAAGCAACAGTTTGATCATATAAGAAGATATTTTGTTCATTTTTAATGTTCCAGTTCCTTCTAACTGTGTGATCTTCTGCCCTTTGCTTAACGTATTTGTCTGTACAACATCACTTTTTGTAATCTTATACTTTGCTTCTAATGCTGTAGATTCTGCCATGTACTGATCATTTAACCATACATTTCCGAATGTTCCATTTATAACATGATCTGGTTTATAACTATCCCTTTGTTACCTCCTGAATATCTTTGTCAGACTCTGACAAACCTTTAAATGCTGATTTCTAACGTTACATCTTCGATTGCATCATTCATTTTGATATTTGCAACTAAATATACTTTATCTCCTGTATTTGCTTTCTTGATATCATCACTGCTCATATCTGTAGTATCCACACCATTTTGTTCAAGATATTGTTTGTTTCCATTAATATCAATTTCTACTGTTGCAGATTCTAAGACATTCTGTAATACAAGATCATCCATATATCCCTGAATTGCAGAGATCAAAAGGCATTTATTATCATAAGTATTGACCTTTTTCCCAATCCACTCATTTCTGATCGTGCTTCTCAGATCACTCTTGATGGTGTCCATAATATCGACCAGCTTAATCTTTTTATACTGATCTCCTTTTTCATCGGTCTTTGTTGTAAATGAATTAACTGCACGTGCAACTCTGACTTCTCCGTCTTCATAAAACAGGATCAGTTTTCCTGCATCAATTGCTGAATCCATCTCTTTTTTGGACATTCGTGTACAATCTGTCGCTTCTGGCAGCACTGCATATGTTGCACTTTCTGTAATCGGTGTTCCTGCAAACAATCCTGCCATTCTGGCACAAAACTGCTCTGCAGTGTATGACTTATCAACAATTGATACACTTTCTGTGGAAAAGTTTATGACTGCTTCATTATCCGCTGCATTTTCTGGTAAAACAGCTTTAATATTTTTTCCAATTTCTCGCTGTTCCTTTACCCAGCTGACAACTTTCGATGCTACTGTCTCTGTCTGTGTGCTGACTGCTGCATAACTTACATTTTCATCTGCCAATGCATTTAATGCATCATCAATCTCTGCATGATCTGCTCCTGAAAATGCAACAACCAACTTTTTCGGCTTGACCGTGTTCCCAATCAGTGCCATCTCAATCTGTTCTTTGTACTTTAACCCAGCACTTGGAATATTATCTCCTGGTGCAATCTTTAAAATCCTGTCATTGTTTGTTCCAGGAATGATCAGACCTACGTTTTTACTTCCAGATCTTTCGATCACTGTCTTTGCTTTTTCAATAAAGGTTATATTAATGCTGCATGTTCCCCTTTGTTATCATCTCCTTCATATTAACTTCCTGCATCATCTGCTCTATTGCTGCCTGTCGGCAGTCTTCTAAAAACTCAACTTTGAAAACAAATTGTATGATATTATGAGTCTGTCCGGTGTATTGAATCTCTGGTTCTTCCACAAATATCTTCCGGTCTTCCACTTCCAAATGATCACCTAATTTGTCTCTTATCTTTTCCATGATTTCAAGCTGTTCGGCATCATTTTTCTTATACTGTAAAAACGTCGTTTCAAACATATAACTTGATCGTGTGATACTTGCCGTCTCCCTCTGTTTAAATATCAGAGGAATCATCTGAACAAATAAGGATGGCGTTTCATAACCTTCCTCTACTTCATTACTATAAATTCTCATACCCGGAACTGCTTCACGCAAAACCTTGATATAACTTGCTTTCAGTTCTTTGATTGGTATCATTTTTCAATTTCCTCATGAATCTTTTCCAGCATTTTTTCAGCTCTCTTTGCATGTTCTTGATGCCACCTCTCGATCACTGGTTCTTTGATTCTGCGCCCGGCAACAAATCCAACGGTCTTCCCACCGCCTTGAACCTTCTTTCCGTTCCGGCTGACAACCGTTACCATTTCATGACCATTATTGACCAAATGAAAATGCGCACCTTTCTTGCTGCCCTCTGCATAGAAATCTGTTTCCATATTAGATCTGTTTCCTCTGATTGCTGAAAATCGAAAGCCTCGTACAAGATTTCCTGTGTGCTTATCCACTGCACTCCATGTCTCACGGATCATATCTTTTTTAAAATCTCTTTGCTCTCTTTTTAAGCTTGCCTCTGCAAGATCTGGATACTTGCTGACTGCATTTTCTAATCCATCAACCAGATCATTCAGTCCGTCAAATTCCAATCCATCCATGATCTGCTCCTTTTTTCTTATACTCTGTACACTGAATCTCAAGCATTACCTGCTCTTCTTCAATATCAGCTGCATGCTTCACTTCCAGTTTCTTTCCGTGATACATAAGGATTGTATCTGGATGTATGTCTTTCCTGTATCTTGTATAAATGATATAAGATACCTCTGGAGACAGCTTCAAAGCATCATAATATTCACCACCACGCACAGATTTTACGGTTGCCCATATCCTTTTTCCTTTTTCATAGGTCATGATATCCTGTCCCATTTCATCCTGTGTTGTTCTTGGTGTACATATGTATATTTTCTTATTCATCTTTCCGATGTTGATCTCTTTCATAACCAATTCTCCGCATACTGATAAATAATGCTGTCTACTACCTTATTTACATTGCTTTTTTCGACATACAACCGACGATTATCATACATATCCTGTGTGAGTACCAATACTGCGATCGTAATATCTTCGTATGCATCAATCTGTTCGTCATCAAGACCTGTCTGCCCTCTGATAAAACTTTTCGCTGCATCCAGACAGGTTTGAGCAAATTTGATATCGTCATCGTCTGGTTCATCTAGTTTCAGATAATTCACAAGATAATCTTCATCAATTTCACTCACTCTCATCTGACTCACCGCCTTCCTGTTCATCCAGGATCTCTATCAATCCCATTTTTAACAGATCAGAGATCACGGGATCATTTTCAATCTCCCGTGTCTCATCTTTGTCCATCTTTATAGATCCATAAAAATCGGCTTTTGCTCTAATTTTCATCTGTTACTCCGCAGCCATAACCATTTTTGCAATCTTCTGCTCATTTTCGACTTTGGAATCCATTTCCATCCATCCAACAATTCCTGTTGCATGCTGTGTCATGTATTTTTCTCGTAAAACTGCAATCTCAAGATCTTCTGCAATCTTTACAGCAAGTCCTGACATATCTCCATAATAGATTGCTGTTGCTGATGCTGCCAGCTCTGGCATGTTATCAGAACAGTACACTGGTTTCCCTAACAGCACTTTTCCAAATGGTGCATTAACGTCATCCTGTAACAAATATCTTCCATTCTGATCTTTTAATTTACGGATTGCTGTTCTTGTTTTGGAGTTCATGATCCAGATCGCATCTGTCTGGAATGCATCTTTAATAGAATCCTGAAGATCGATCAGTTCATCTGCTTTGATCGCTGTTGCTTTCTCTGCTGTTGTAGTAAGCACTACACCTTTCAGACCTTCAATCTTGTTGTCTGTTCCGATCAAAAGTTCTTTTTCAACGAATCGTGATACGTTATATGCCATCTGATCAATCACAAAGGATACAATGTCGAACTGTGAATTATTGATCAGTGAGTTAGATACCAGTGATAACACTCCTGATAAGAATCCTTTTAAAGATATTGTTGTAAATTTCCCTGCTTTTGCTTCCAGTTCTGTAAATTCATCATGATATGCCATAGTAATATCATCTGAATCTGCTGGATACTTCGGAATTTCCAGATCACCTTTTACATTGTATTTTGTTGTCTTTTCAAGGATTGGAGAAATATCATAGACCTGTTTGATGATCTTATTTGCGATCGTTTTCGGAATCACCGCCCCATTATCTGTTTTTGTAATGTTTGCAGCACGATGTTCATCCGTGACCACTCCTCTGAGGTAATCTGCAAAGGCTTTTTCTTCCTCTTCTGCTCTTTTCTCTTCTTCTTTTTCTGGATCTGGATCAATCTCTGGATCTTCTCTTTCCCCACGTTCCTCAATATTCTTTTTCATATCTTCAAGGATATGAATGGTTTTATCAATTCTCTTAATCTCATCATTGAGTGTTTCCGCACGTTTTTCTTCATCGTCTGTAATAGCTCTTTCTTCTGCTTCCAAAGTGGCATATAAAAGTTTTAACTCTTCCACTTTTTCTGCTCTGTTTTCTCTTAATGCTTTAATGTTATCCTTTTCTTTACCCTCTCCGGCAAAAAACTGGATATTCATTTTCATACGTCTGCTTTTTTCTCTGTTTACTCTTGTAATCTTCCTTAAATATTACCTCCGGCTTCTTCGATCATCTTCTTGATCTTTGCTCTGCTTTTTTCTGCATCGTTTTCAGGTTTCTTATTACTTATATAGTCAAGATCATCTTCCTGGGCTCTGACTTCGATTTCATTCTCACCTTCTGCTCTGGCTTCAATCGTAGTCGAATTATACCAAGGCTTCATCTTGTTATCGATAATTGACACTTCTGTCAGCTCAAGATCTGAGATCTTTCGGATACTCATCCCATTTTCTTCTGCACGTTCTTCTCTTGGTTTTCTGAAACCAAAAGACCAACCTCTTAATCTTTTTTCCTCTGCTGCCTTCACAGTTTCTGAATCTGTTACTTCTGCACGTGCCTTTAATCCGATCACATCCTCTTTCAGTGACAGATTACTCTTTGTTCCACCGATTTCTCTGCGGTGATCAAGACATAATTTAATTTCTTCTGCCTTTTTTGTTGCTCGCTGGAACACTCCAGGTTGAATTTCTTCTAAAAAATACCCGCCTTTTCCGTCTGGAATCGGTCTTGATCTTCGATTTGTCACATTCACATATCCTTCGATAATGACGGACTTCTTTCCATCCTGTCCAGCTCTTACTTCGATTCGCCTTCTCCGTTACCTCCTTCTCCTAATTTGTGCATCTGATTCGTGTTTGGTACATATAGCATCTGAGTCTTTGGATCATATAAAACATCTTGAAGTCCTAACTTGATCATATTCATACCAAGCGGTTCCATGTTTTCACGTTCCCTTACCTCATCTACCTGTAACCATCCACTATCTGTTGCTGTCTTATATGCGTTGTAACGTTTATCAATATCTCCCTTTGTCAGTTCATACATATCTGGAGCAAAAAAATACTGCCCTTTTTCTGATTCGAGCAGTAATACTTTATTGATTGCTGTCATAAATTCATCTAACAGATTCGTAACGCAATACTTGATAAATTTCTTATCATCCTCTTCATTTCCACCACCAGACAACATCGTCGAAGGAATACCAAGCATTTTGCAACATTCATTGCTATTTGTCTGCTTATTTTCATTTAACTGCATCTCAACTGATGTATTAGAAGATTCTTGAAACTCTAATCCATTATTCAATACAACAACATTTTCCGTATTGTTCTGATACAATTTCTTAAATGCTGCCTTGATACTGTCTAATGCAGCTTGTGTCAGTGATCTTGGTGATTTTATAAATCCTTTTTTATTTCCACCAGTCTTTACAAGAGTTTCTTCATACTTCATGTTATTGTACATAATAGAAATCAAGGTTTTATTCGTTTCTATGATACTGTGTCCTTTCGCTCCGTCTGTTGTATTTCGAAGAAGTTTGATAAAATCCTCAGGGAAATAAGATTTCCCCTGTACCAGAATTACATATTTCTTAAAAATCACATCTGGATCTTTTGCAGTTCCAACATTTTTTTGATCTACATAATGCAAAGATCTGATTTCCAGTCCATCTCGATTCACATAACAATAACCACCTTTTCCGAGGAAATAATCTCGAAACATTGCCTGTTTCATTTCTTTTGCATCAAGCGTATCACCGGTATCTTCATTCAACAGACTAACTCTGTGATCATTTTCAATTTCCTCAACACGTTTTCCATTCCTTTTGTATAAACGTATTGGCACATTAGCGGCTGTTTTTACGATCAGATCAAGATTTCCTTGAATTGCTGGAATCTCTTCTGCCATTTCTCGCGTGATATTCTTCCTCCCGAGATATGTACTGATCAATAAATCATCACAATCATTTTCATTCTTTTCTTTATTGTCCTGTTCCGGCTCTGCTCTTTCTCGTTTCTTAAAAAATGCCATTTTCTTTCCTTCCTATGCTGTCTGTACAGAGAAATCATCCACTCCATACAACATATATTGCTGTAATAAGTACATAGCATTGATCAAACTCACTACCATATCTACTTTTCCAGCAGATTTTTTCTTGTTTACATATTTATTTAAGTTTGTGTCTTCGGTGCATCTGGCGTTCTGAAAGTTAATCTCTAACAATCTGTTCGAATTGTAAACAAATTCTTTGGATAAAATCTTTTCTTTCAGCAATTTGGTTGGTGCATGAAGTACTGAACTGTGCTGCTTGATCTCAACACATTCATATCCTGCTGCCTCAAACTTCTGTACAGATGAAATTGCATTCCATTTATCGTATCCGATCTGCATGATCGTCACTCCATATTCTTCTTCCAGAGTCATGATTATATTTTCAACAATTCTGTAATCTATGACTTCATCACCGCATGCGATACAGTCACCATGATCAATGCAGCGTTTATAATTTACATGCTCTTTATTTGTTTTATACTCAATCCTTCCATCTGGTAAGAATCCAAGCACTTTCGTATAAATGACTCCATCTTCTTCTGTAACCATCGCAACTGCTGTATTATCCTCAGACAGAGATAAATCCAGTCCGATCCAGACTTTTCTGCCTTGCCACCACTCTTTTTCTATCTGATCCCGGCATAATTTAACTTTCTGAATATCAATATAGCCTTCGACTCCAAGACCTCTATATCGTATATTATTATGCTTGCACAAATAGTTTTCTCTCTTGTTTTCATACAAGATCGCTGCGGTTCTTTTCTTTATGATATTCTTATAAACCGCTTTTTTCTCCACTGCGATCGGATTCGACTGATAAATACAGCGACCGTCCTTCTGCCAAATTTCTCCTGTTTTCAACTCATCATCCGGTTCATACAGCAGAGAAAAATATGTACCAACGTCCTCAGACTCAAGTACTCCATCTAATAGTTTTTTCGCAATATCAACCTCATCAATAAAAACATTGTCATCATTGGGGTACTGCGTGCTTATGACCATTCCAAGATTGTTAATAATCTCAATCTGTGATGATCTCATTGCTTCGAGTGGATATGAATCCATTCCACCGGCTTCGTCCGCGACGAATGCATTCGCCAATCTGGAATCCAAGTTATCGTTACTGTACGCTAATGGTGTGAAATTACTCTCGTTAATGTTACAAGTTACTTCACTGCGTAAGATTTTAAATGCTGGATCTTCCTCATCTACCAATAAGGGACTGCTTTTCAATATCTTACGAACTGCAAGCTTTACCTCTGATGATTGAGCGAGTGTTGGAGCAACGGAAAAGTATCTTCCAAATCCAACGCCTGTCAGCATTAACAATATTATGATTACTGCACAATAAAATGTTTTATGATTTTTACGCGATATCTCTAACAGAGCTGTCGTGTAATATCTGATCTTGCAAGATTCAAAACTAACTTTATTATCATCATAGATCTCACTTCCTTCTCTCCACATCGTACAAAGTGTCGCTGTGATCAATAACCAGGCATAATCTTCCATTGCATCATAAATGCTGCAATGAACGTCTGGATGGATCATCAGCTTTAACAAGTTACATATCTTCTCAAATTCTTTTTCATCTACATAAGCATCCTCATTATAGTCATCAACAATATCCATCCATTGCTGGGCTTGCACTTTAACATAATGCGGTACCATTCCTTCCGTTTCCGAAACTGCCCATTGTGCATACTTGTATGCTCTTCCATCACGAACCATTTAAAGCCGCCAAAAGAGGATTATCTTTCTTTTCTGTTTTCTTCGGAACGGACCTTAATGCGGATGCAATCGTCATGATGTTTTCTTTCTCAATATCAAGAAGCATTTTTCTCTTCGCCTGCACCTGTTTATCCAGGGAAACCAGATTTTTCTGCATTCCAAGTTCTAGGTTATAATACTCTTTCATTGTCATTTCTTCTTCATCAATCATCTTTTGACAATTCTCCTGAAGATCAAGAAACTGCTTATAAATTGCTTCTCTTTTCTCTTCAAAATCCTTACATTCTGCATATAATTGACAATAACGATTGATAACGCTGCTATATAGATCGTCATTTTTCTCTATTTTTTCAAGGAGTTTTTTGATTCTTAGAAACTCTTTGTGAGCTACTGGATCACTTTTTACTTCTTTTCGTTCTTTTAATTTTTCACCAGTCAAAAGAGCTTTTTCCGCATTTTCCCTAGATGCCAGCTCTTTTTTTGTTCGATGACTCTTTTTTTCCAGTCTAATTACATTTGCTGGTTTTGTTGGTGTTGGCATTTAAAGCTCCCTCCTTTCAAAATGCTGATGTGGGAATTTTTTGTAAAGAAAGATGGGGCGTCGGTCTGGACGGCGTTTCTTTTTTCAAAATTTTAATCCCGGGGGGATACCTTGGAACACCCTCGCTCAGCCCTGCATATCTCTCTTTTCATTCTGTTCCTTTGCGATCTCATGCAGTACCTCTCTGTCTATCTGTCCTGACTCTGCCATCTCATGGTGATGACCACATACAGTAATCAGATTAGCATCATCCAATCTCTGCTCATAGTCTTCTGCAATCGGCACAATATGATGGACTGATAAATCATCATAGTTATGTTTTCTCATTGTTCCATGCATGAGTCTGATACAGCACTGACATAAGTAATGATCTCGTCTTCTAATCTCTATACTCTTATCCTGCCATGCCTGCGTTCTATGAAACCTATAAGCCTTTGTATCTCTTTTAATTCTTTTCGGCTTGCGACCGCAATCATAATTCTTCGGATGAATACGACCACAATACTGACATGATTTCAACATACATTATTTCCTTTCTCTAAATTGCAGAGGATGGAATCGAACCACCGTCCTTCAGCTAAGGAGGCTGACAAGCTACCACTGCTCTACTCTGCTTTATAACTTTGTCAGACTCTGACAAAAACCGTGGTATCAGGAATCGAACCTGAAGGAGCTGCGCCCATGTACCAATTAATTAACTTATTGACTGCAACTATAAATAAACATTTTTGTGAAAGGAGGATAAAGAATGACCAAGCAACATTCTTATATTTTTTAATGCTCCTGTTCCTAACAACTACCACGTTATAACATCCAGAAGTTTGTCAGACTCTGACAAAAATGAAGTATGGCTATTTGCCTTAGTTGACTGTTACATCTCCTGGATGAATACGGAATGTTGGAGTCGAACCAACCGCCAGTGATTTATAAGATCACCACTCTAACCGCTGAGTTAATTCCGCTTTATTTTTCTCTTTGACTTGACATATCTTATAATTTTGTAAACTTGCAAAGGTTTTTTTCTTTCTTATAAATGCACCTTATTTTTTGTCATGTAACTTTACACAACAAATTTGAGTTAACTTTTCTGTACAAAAAGAAAAATCAAACGCCAAAATCCAATTTTGAAATCGCTTGATCTGTTTCATCTTGTTCAACTCCTATATATCTGAGCGTTACATGAATATCTGAATGATTGAATAATTTCATCAACATCACTGCATCATGTGTCGCCTGATACATATGATAACCAAATGTTTTCCTCATGGTGTGTGTTCCTAGATTATAAACTCCAAACTCTTCTCCTGCATTCCTCATCACTTCCCAAGCTCTTTGCCTGCTAATCGGTCTATGTGTTACTGGATTCTCAAGAAGATATTGAAGATCATCTTTCCCTCGTGTCCACGCTTCCAGTATCTTTTTCAGATTCTTATTGATGATAAAACGCTTCTCTTTCTTTGTCTTTTTTTCTCTCATGGCTATGTAATCTTTCCCACGAACATCTTTGACACGAAGCTTCAGAATATCAGACACTCGCAACCCTGAATAAATTCCTGTTGTAAACATCACATAATCCCTCTCGTTATTCTGTTTCAGATATCGTGCAATGTCCATAACTGTATTCATGTCCCTGATTGGTTGTACAGTGTTCAATCTCTTTCACCTTCTTTTAGGCATAAGAAAAGCACATCAGAATCTGTCCAATGTGCTTTTTCCTCTTTATTCATTTCTTTACAATGCCATAATAACACATGTAAGTGTCGCAAAGTGTCGCATCTTTTAATTTTCTTCCACTTTTTGAATAAAATCATTCATCATTTTGGTCAATTGACCTGCCTGACTTACCCCTGCCGTCTTGCATGCTTCTGCAAACGCTTCCACTGTATCCTTTTTTAACTTGTAACTCTTGGCTACATATCCTGCTTTTTTATTCCACTTTGCACTTGCCTTTGTCTGTGGATTTGCTTTACTTTCCATGTTTTATCAACCTCACAATCTTCGGAAGTACGTCAATCAGTTCAAGTATTGATGCGAACAATAATATCAAACTTGTGTAAATACTTCTCTCTCCAAACTGTAACACGATCGCAAACAGTAATACCATGTCGTAAAATGTTATCTTCTTCATTTTTCTTTTAAGCTAATGTGTGTTATACTATTGTTACAAAGGATTGGGAGATTTCTCTCCCTTTCCTCTGTTGTTTTAACTAATAGGGCTTTATTAGTTAAGGGCTTGTATAAGTTGAGCTATCGCACTAATCAGTAGGGCTATTGCTGTTATTGCTTTGATAATCAACTTTACAAGCTTTTTCTTTTGTTTCTTTTTCATTAGCTTTTCTCCTTTCATACTTATATTATACTATAGTGTACACACTATGTCAATATTTATAATAAAAAAGATGAGGTTTTCCCCATCTTTTTTCGTCATTCTCTTGCCTCTAGCATCTTGGTCATCGTCTTATCTTGTAATAACATTTCCATCATTGACATTCTTTTTAGATCCTGTTCTTTCATTCTATAATGATCTTTTTTACAGCTACCCTCAGGATCAAAAATCCGATGTTTTTGAATAAAAACGTTAAATAAAAATTCTGCTTCTTCTTTCCATAAATCTTTGTAAAATTCATATTCTATTCTTAATTGTATTTCTTCAGCTTTTGTACACTCTATCAGCATGATAGATCTTTTTCCTCTTCCTCTTGAATATGTATACATTCTTTCAGACCATTCTTTCTTAAAAGTTCTATATGCTATTTGTTTAATCAGTTTCTTTTCAAACTCATTCTTATATTTAAATTGATATTTTTCTTTCTTGTCATCTGATAAATCATTTTCATCTATCTCATATTTTTCCATTAGTTCTTGCAGTTTTCTTTGTGCAGTTTCTTTTTCGCCACCAACACCACTCTCTGCCAATGCCTTCAGCTTATTCAGCAATTGTTTTTTCTTATCATCCATTATTTTTCCTCACTTTATACATCTTCTGAATTTCTGTTATTTGCTTTGATAACGTCAAATCCATCTGGATAACGTTTCTCTAATTTTTCAATGTTCATTTGCATAATTTCATCCAGCGACCAATCAAATGATTCGCAAATCATAGCAACATACCACATTACATCCCCAAGTTCTTTTTTTGCGTGTTCCTCGTCAAAATTACTTTCATGGAATATCCATTTTTTAACCATGTCAGTAAGTTCTCCAACTTCTCCAGATAATCCGAATAAGCCGTTAACAATTCCACCCAAGTCAATCCCTGTGTCTGGTACGTTGTCCTCTATTCCCTGTTCTAAATTATCAGCCATATTCATTATTCTTTCTGTACATAATCCGTCATTAGTTCGCATTGCCTTTACTTGATATTCTTTACCGTTCATTTATAACACTCCTTTATAACTTGATAACCCTTTGTCCTCTTTTATCGTTTGAATATATTCTCATATTCTTACCTCCAATACCCAGCGATACTATTCACCTGGTGCCAAACTACTTTTCTATTTTGTGCTGCATTCCGTTTTCGTTGTCGCTTTTCGTCTGCCAATTCTTTTATTACCTCGTAATAATATCTATCTTCCCAGTATCCGATTGCTGTTTCTGTCACTTTTGCCTTCTTGGCTGCTTCTTTTGTTGTTAATTTGCATCGGATCATGTTCTTTATCGTTTTCTTTTTAAATTATTCTGTAAACTGTCTTTTCGGCATATTGCTCCTTTCTGCCCGACCGAAGCCGGGCATTCCTTGCATTAGTTTTCATCACGTTTCTTATGAGCTATATTGTAACTGGATCTTTATTTAATTGTTTCGTGTGGTATATAAAACATCCAGTGTCAAGCCTGACGGCTTGGATCTCTGCCCGAATCCAACATATAGCACCGATTGGCAGAACAACAAATAATTTACATGTTATATCAGGCAGAGATCTAAGCCGTCAGATCATTCTTCATCACTGTTTTTCTTTGTCAGACTCTGACAAAATCTCCTGTACTGCTTTAATTGCTTTGTTATACTTTCGATAAACCGTACTTCGGTCCATATTCATTTTGTCTGCAATATCAACCATCGGCATATATCTTGCAAATTTTAACACAAGAATCTTTTGACACTCTTTGTCCTCGATCTGCTCAATCACTTTCGATACTTTCTTTTTGTAATCCAACAATCTGTCAATCTTTGCACAGATCTCATTCTCAATGTCAGCAATCTTTGCAGTCACTTCTGCCATCTGGTCCTTACAACCTGAATTATGTACTCCACATCCATCCCAGGTGCTTGTCCGTTTTGTTGCAAGGTCCATATAGCTTTTCTTGTCTTCAATCAATGCATCAATTTCATTGTCGATCCATCTGATCTTTTTCAAAAATTTTTTTGCCTTTTCAAATTCATTTTCCAATGTTCAATACCTCCTGAATGTGTTATACTTGTTCTGAGGCATTGGACTTCTCGTAAGTTCTTGTCTCTTTTTTCGTTTATTTCACGTTAAACTGCCATCGATACAGATCTGTTTTCAAGAAACATTCGTTGTAAGCACTTCTTCCTGCTTTAACACAAACATGAACCATCTTGCTGTAGATCGCAGCGACTTCGCCTTTCACTACTCTGTACCGATCTTTGTTGTCTTGTGTCAATTTTCTTGGTACAAAAATCGTTATCTTTCTTCCCGGCTGTATCTTTTTCAGTTTTTCTTCAATCATCTCAAAACTTACTGGATTCAACCTTACTGGATTTGAGTTTGCATATTGTCTTTTCTTTGCCATCACATTCCCTCCTGCTGCTTTCTCAGCAATTGCTGCTCCAGATCATCAAAGTCGTAATCTCTCTGTGTGAAATTGTGCTGTATCTGTGGTTTAGGAGCATTAGCTCGTGCCTTTGGTTCCTGAACAAACTGGACATACGCCCGATTAATCCAACCGTTCAAAAACTTAGGCATACCTCGTTTTGTCTTTCGTTTCTGGGTATTATTAATCAGCCAAGCATATATTTTTCTCATCTCTGCATGGATATCAAGATCTGGATAGAGTTGTTCAAATTTCTTGACGTCGTTCTCAGTGACCACATAATCACTGCCATCCTTCAACGGCATGTGATATTCTCTTGCCCCCTGATAGAGCTGTTCAAAATCTTTGTTATCATTCTCCAGTTTTTGTTGTTCCTGCTTCTGCTGCCCGGCTTGCTCCGGCAATATGTTATTATTTATACTAGACTTACCTAGACTAACCTTACCTAGACTGGGGTTCCATTCTGGTTCCGAATTGTCCCCACTCTGGATACATTGCGGTTTTTCAAACGTATAGGTCTTATTTTCATTCAAATACAGCATATTTTTCTCATTAATACAGTCTGTTTCGTGATATCGGTCTTTTTTGATACAGTTATGCATTCTCCAATGCTTAATCACGATCACTCCCGATGAAAATGTGAGAATATACTGCTTCGCAATCAGCAATTTAAAATCATCTTCACTCCCTCCGATCATGCGCTGTATTCGTTTCGGATTGTTAATGAAGCCATCATCATCCGCACGTAACAGCAAATGGAAATACAGTGCCTGTGTCGATAACGGAAGTTCCAGAAAATTGTCACTGTCAATGATCCGGATATTTACCATTCTTCTACCTGCCATAATCAGTAACCACCTTCATTTCTTTCAAATATTTTTTTAATGACTCAGATATTACTTTTAATCTGACGATTGTTTCTTTGTCATTCATCTTGGTTTTTGAAATCTGTTGATTAATATATCTAAGCGTTGTCTTTACGTCTTGGAACGTAAACGTTACACTTTCCAGATCCTTTTCTGATATCTTTTTATTTTCTAACACGTTTTCGCAAACATACTCACATTCGAATGTATACCCACACAACTTACAGCATCCTGGACACTCTGCGATATTTCTGTCTGCTTTGTATTTCTCAATGATTTCATTGATATTACATTGATATTTCTCGTTATAAGCACACTTTGTAATTTCCTTATGCTGTTGTGTTGGCTTCCATCCTAATGGCGTATTTTCACACCTATAACGGCAGTTACTTGGATGATCACACAATCTGCAACAACCAGAACACGGTCCATTTGTATCTAAATGTTCCTGTTGTCTCTGAATCAGCTTCGTATGACAGTTCTTTGAATTATCATACTTACACATTATCTTTGCATTTTCTTTGGAATCTTCCTTAATCTCCTTTACCTGAGATAATTTGATATCTTCCTGCCCTGAAAGATCTCTCTGTATCTCTTCTGGTAGTCCTGCCATTTCATTTGCAATAGATACTGGCATACTTCCATCCTTAAACTGTTCTTTTGCTTCATCCACAAGATTCCTGTTAATACTCTCTAATTGTGCAACTTTCGTTCCTGAAACGCCTAAAATTGTTGATATCATCTTTCTCATATCCGTCGATGGTATCTTTGTCTCATTTTCTTTTGCGTACTGCTCTAATAAGATTCTAAGCTTCGCTGTTTCCTGCATCTTTTCGTATTCGGTTCTTTCCCTTTGTGTGGAATTGCTTAAGATCAGATTTAATTTACCAATCGTACTTGTCGTGTCTTCCACAACACACGGAACAAATTCAAATTCTTTTATTCCAAGCTGTTCAACATTATAAATCGTTGCCAATCTTCTGCGGTGCCCTTCATTCACCTCATACTCATCTATGTCTGTTTTTCGGACACGCAGTGGATTCTTGACTTCTCCTGCAATTCTGATCGCGGCTGCAAGTTTTTCTATGCCTTCCGTATCATAGAAATTGTCAGGGCTTGGCTTCAATTTTGTATAATGGATCATTTGTACTCTCGGAGCAGACTTCTTTTTTTCTTGTGTCTGTTGCTGTCCAATGCTTTTTAAAATATCATTCATATCCATTTACTGCACCTCCTGAATCAATTCATCCGTGAAATCATTGTAGTCAAGGCATGCATTCTTTGTACTTCTGCATTTTCTTAGCGGCATTCTGCGATATGTAGAATAATTTACAGATGCACAATCCCGAATAAGGCTCTTAAATATCGGATACTGGTGTCTATTTACCAGATCAATTAATCCAATTTTATTCGCTTTTGTTGGCTTCCAAAGTGTAATTAATACTTTATACTCACAGTTTGGAGCAAGATCTAATATGTCTTGAAAGTGCTCGTCAAAAAAAGCAAGTCCATTGATGCTGTTCTGATCGAGTTTCACTGGAACCACGCAAAGATCTGCTGCCACCAATGCAATTTTTGTATATAATTCAAATGTTGGGTGGCAATCTAAAATCACATAATCGTATCGATCTTCACCCAATTGATGAATCTGATCTTTCAGTTCGATCGGACTGTAGATCTTAACAAATTCAAGGTTACGATCTGCCTGTACAATATCAAGATTTTTGAATTTTGTTCTTCTGATCGCGGCTGCAAGAGTATATTTACCTTGTAAAACTCCTGTTAAACTTTTCTTCTTTTCATCGTATTTGTTATAAAAATATGATGCATTCCCCTGAGGATCGCAGTCGATCAGCAAGGTTTTATACCCTCTTTCACTCAGATTATAAGAAAGATTGACTGCTGTGGCGGTCTTTCCAACTCCGCCCTTATAATTCATAATCGTTATTACCTTCATATTCTTTATCCTCCATTATCTTTCTGTGGAATTTCTTAAGTTCTTCTGCATCATGCTTCAAGTGTTTTGATTCATTCAGCACATACAGATCATAATTCCCACACTTTGGACATGCACAATCCAAAGAAACCGACCAAAATCGTTTCTTGCATACCGGACAGAGGTTATCCCAAAATGGTTCTGTAAAATCTGTTGTGTTGTCTGTATACTTTCTTTTCATAAGCTGTTCCCTTGAAAAAATCCGCAAATAATTGTATAATTAATTTGTTCGAAAAATATACTTTGCGGATTTTCGCAGGAAGGGTGCTCATCAGAGTGCCTTTTTTATTTGTGATAAGGTACTTTTTCCGATCTGGTAGATAATTTTAAAAGTATTTCAATACTTTTCACTACTGATTTACCTTCACTATCCAATTCTTTCATCACAATATCTCTCATAAATCCTAAGGCTGCAGCCGCAAGCGGTGCTGTAAATGGATTCATTGGTGTTATAGCTTCATTGATCATATTTACATATTCCACTGCAACTTCACGATAACCATCCAGTGATTTCGCAGGTGCACCGTCAACCGTAGTTTCTAAAATCTTCTTAATCATTTCTTTCTGTTTTTCGTTTGTCATTTTTCATTTCTCCTTTACACTTTCTTTAGCAGATGACTCTTTGAAGTGACCAGCTGTATGTAATTGTTAAAATAAATACTTATGGAGTTTCGTTTTCTGGTTACTAATAATAAAAGTTCATATTGATAATTGTAGGGATATTTGCTGGTCCTATCATTGAGTGATAGTCAAAGTCTTTCTGCTTTCTCTGGTCACTTCAAAGAATCATCTGCCATTAACTTGGTTTACTAAAAATTTAGATAAATACCTTTCTTTTCATTTATCTGATTGTGTTTTAATTAACCTTGGATTATTTCATCAACTCTCCAATATTAATCATTGATTTATTGTCACCGCTGACCTTTGGAACTTCTCCGTTCCATTTTTTGATCCACTGCTGTGCCAAAATTTTATTTGTCAGCTGTTTTTCAAGAATCTTGTTCGCATCTGCTTCGGCTTTGGCATTAATTACTTTTGTTTGAGCATCCTTCTTTGCTTTCAGTCGGTTTTGTTCTGCTGTCTCAACTCTCTTTTTCGCCACTGCTTCATCTGCGATCGCTTTCTCAATCTCATCACCTGCGTTCATATCTTTTATGGTTAATTGGATTAATTCCACACCTTCTGATTTCAACATTTCCTGAAGATCTTTGCTTGCCATCTTATAAACTTCATTTTTCTTGGCTCCCAAAACATCTATGACGTTGTACTGAGTAACTACAGTCTCAATTGATTTCTGAGCATAATTGCTGATGATATTTTGTTTCAGGTTGTCCAGTGTCGTGTATCTTTTGTACACCTTAAATGCATCTTTCTGGTTCACTCGGAATTTGACATTCACCTCTGATGTTACAAACTGAGCATCTTTGGTCTGAACATTGACCTTCTTGATCGTTCTTTCTTCTACTGTTGTAGGAATCAGAAATACCTTATCAATCGGGCTTTTAATCGCAATTCCTTCATTCAGTGTTTTGTCAGATGTTCCACCAACAGCAGACCATCTGATACCAACATTGTTGCTTGGTACATATACAATGCACATACTCAATAAAAATACAGCTAACGGAATAATACCTAATAATGCTGCTTTCTTTGATTTTCTTGATTCTCCATACTGATCAACGCATCCGGCTACGATCAATATAGCTGCAATTACAATCATTGCTGTTCTAAACAAAAATATAAACATGTTGTTTTTCTACCTTCCTATGTATCTAAATTTATCTCAGATTCGAAAGATAGGTATTTATCTGGTTTTATAACAACACTTTCGTGTTATAAGCTACTTCGTAATTTTGTTCTGATAATTACTACTTGTTCATTCAGCATTCCTTCCACTGTATCAGCTATACGTTTATCTTCTTCGTCCATCTCTTTTGTAATTGTACAATTTAAATATCTCAATACTGCAACAGCAATAGCTTCTGACAACGTATTTACCGTTCCTATTGCCTCTGTAATCTCATCTAAGTAAATGGCAGCAACTTCTAAAAATGCCCTTGCCGTCGTTCCATCTCCAGCTTTTGATCTTCCTGTCTTTGCCTTTACCACTGCCGTTGCTAATTTATCATTTATCAATTCATGCTTTGCCTGGTTCATCTTATACCTCCTATTGTCTATTACCTTATGCTCCTTTGAACACAACATCCTTCCAGGATGCTTCTTTACTTCCTTCTTTTTCTTCAAACTGGCTCATTGGGATTCTGATCAGATTTCCTAATCGGAGTGCTTCGATCTCTCCATTTTGTACCAGTTTTGTTACCGTTGATCTTGAACAGCTCATCTTTTCGGCAAATTGTGCCGGTGATAAATACTGTTCATTTTTCTTCTGCTCTTTGAGTTCTTCGATTTGTTTTTCCAGATGCTCAACTCTTTCTTCTAGGTACATTGCTCTCCCTCCATTCCTAACTAAATTTCGTTTAATATTTTAGCCATATGCTTTGCTATTTTATCCACACTTACCGCTTTTTCCTCTTGCTTAATAATGTGCAAACTACTTTTTTCTTTTTCTATTTTTTGACGCATAACTTTCACCAAATAATCTCTTGAGGTATTAAATCTGCCGAAATCCACATAAGACATTCCACGTAATCCTTTCTCAAGATCTTCATATGTATCACAGTCAGTTTTGATTTTTTCATAATATTCTGTTGCGAGATCATCAATTGCCTGCAATACTTCAAAAGTTTTCTGAAACATTTTTACACTCCTTTTAAATCCAACGACTAAATTCCAAAATAGACAATTACCCTCAAAAAAATCAAAAGATTTATAAATCCATATATCTGAAATTTTATAATCAAAAGATCTTCCTTTATTTCTTTCAAAGGATCTTCTTGTTTTATTTTTTTCCATGATTTTATAAATAAACTTATTTCTAAAATTATAAGTCCTACTAACATCAAGTCTGATACTCTTATATTTCTCACCTCCCTATTAGATCTCTCCGCTTTTAGTCCATAAGAATTAATAAATAAAAAATTCCAAAAAACACTCCTGCTTTCCAACCATATATTGCTCCAAGAAAAATGCATGTTGCTAATATTTCAATGTATATCTTCATAAGAACTCCTACTTAGTAAAATCACGTTGAAATTTCTCCTTCAGATTGCTGGCATTTAAACTCATATCTAACCCAGTAATCCGCTGGAGTTTTTTCATGATCACATCATAATGTAGTCTCCCATTTTCGTCTTCAAAACTTTTTTCACATCCATCTTTCCAGTATTTACAATATTGGCATCCGTAAAAAATCCCACCTTTTGCAAATACAGAACTCTGAATAATTCTTGCCATGCAATGAATATCTTTTTCTGTTAATTGAGTTAAAAGCTTATATCCAGAACACTTCTTTTCTCCACAAGAATATTTCTTGTATTCGGTGCTTTTGAACTTATTTTCTTCAAATCGTGATTCCTTGCTTATCATATCGGTACTTTCCAACCAATTTCCTTTACAATCTGGCATTTCTTCACAATAGCTGCATACTTCTGCAAAATTTGCAGTTCTTTCATCTACTGCCTGCACTCTTAATGAATGCATATGTCTTAACGCGCATCGGATACCTCGATTTCTTATTTCTTCTTCCGTCATCTTCCTCACCTCCCTGTCATTTTGTTGACTTGTCAATTTTTAGCTCTTTTCGTATAATTAATTTACAGGGAACCGCTATTCCCAAGTCTTACGAAAGGAGATATTGTTACATGGATCTAAATAAAGTTAGATATGATCTTGCATTGTTATATGCAAAATCTAAGTTTGATCATGCTCTTGCAAATAATGAAATTACATCAAGTTCACCAATTAGCCATCCGGAGTACTTAGATGAAGTTCCTTTTTTATTAAAAGCATTTGAAACTGCATATTATGATTTAGAAAATTATGATATTCTGTCTGATGATCAATAATTTTCGTATTAAAGTAAGCTGTTTCTTTAAAGATTCAGCTTATTTTAATCTTGCTTTATTCATTGCCATGTCATAAACAATCTCTAACACATTTTTTACATCTGAAATTGTCAATTCTTTATCAGTCAATAACTCAACTATCTCTTCGGCTGTATGAAATTTCTTGCGAGTATTTTCTTTTGCACGGTTAACTGCTTCCATTCTTTTTTCAAATAAATTTTCCTGCACCTTCCTCACCTCCCTGTTATTCTATTTTGTTGACTTGTCAGTTTTTAACTCTTTTCGTATAATTAATTTACAGGGAACGGCAATTCCCAAGTCTTACGAAAGGAGATTCTTCTATGAGATTAGATATTGATTGTGTCAGAGATGTCCTTATGGCTGTTGAGCAAAAAGGTTTCGGTCAATCTTATACCATTAGCAACTTGCATGATCTACTTGATTACTCAAGCAATCAGATTGAATACACTTGTTTAAAATTATCTGAAGCTGGATATCTGGATATCACCACAGTACAAATGACTCAAAAAACTACGCCTGGTATTTACTCTGTAAATGAACTTACATTTCAGGGGCATGAATTTTTAAGTAATATTTCTTCACAAAAGGTTTTTGATAAAACTAAAAAAATATGCCAAGGACTTGGATCAGCTTCATTAGAAGTAGTTGCACAAGTTGCTTCTAATGTTCTTTCATCTCTTATCAATCCCAAAATGTTTTTTTAATCTTTTAACCCTGCGCCTGCCGATTTCTCTTAGGTAGGCGTTTATTTCTTGCTTGGTCGGCTTACTCATTCCATTCTTTAAAAGATGCAGACACAAGACTTTAATGCTCATGGATGTAACAAAACTATCCACTGACAAGATAACAGTCATACCTGTTAAAATTTTTGTTAGCATTTCTTCCCCACCTCTTTCTCTTTTCTAAATTTTTATATTGACTTTCAAAATTTCTTATCATATCATTTAAATAGTAATCATTAATTTAATATTGAAAGGCGGTGCAGTATGAATAATTCTGTAAAATTATCAACTTTTCCAAATAACAAGATAGAAGCATTGACTATGCTGTATTTACAATCACAAGATTTGTCAGGTCTTTCCCCGGAAGAACTTTACGATAAATATGAGGAAACCTATGAAAAGATTGTTGAACATCATAAGCAAAAAAATGTTGAACCGCCCGTTCAGGTTATATAAATCTTCATAAATTCTACATAGTGAGTCAGCTATTTCAGTTGGCTCTCTTTTTCCATACGTATCTAATAAGTATTTCATGCATTGTCTTAGTTTCTGTCGATCTTCCATTTCTTCATGTCTTTTGTCAAACATATCTACACCTCTTTCAAAAAGTCTTTAAACTCAGCTCTTAAGAATATGCAGATTGAAGCATACTCTCCAACGCTTAGTTTTCTTTTTTCCTGCAACGATAAACTTAGTTTACTTTCAGAAATTCCAGTACGATCAGCAATCGTTTTCTGCTTTATACCAAGGGTTTCAATTTTGTTTCTGATTTTTGGTACATCAACTTCAATCATTGTTTTTCTCCCTCACCTCCCTGTCATACAAGTAACTTTATAAGTTACTTTAAATCAAAAAAAATTTCCATCGGATTTTCTATATGAAGTTCTTTAATCATAATTTCGATCTCATCACTTCCAAAAACACCTTTTGACATTTTTTCATAAAACGTCTTTGGCGTAATTCCAATTAGATGTGCCACATTTGACTGTGACATGCCTCTTTCAGATATAATTCCACGAAGTTTATCTGTTCTAATCACTTTCTCACCTCCGTAACTTTTTAAGTTACTCTAATTATAACACTCAAAAGTAACTTGTCAAGATATTTTTGATTGATTTTATAACATTTTTGTGATAACATTAAGTTACTCAGAAAGGAGATGAAGTGATGACCGTTGGTGAACGAATACAATTACTAAGAAAAAAAACTGGTATGAGTCAAATAGACTTTGCAACAAAAATAAATGTATCTAAACAAACTCTATATAAATATGAAAATAATCTTATTACAAATATACCATCTGATAAAATAGAAGCTGTTGCCGATTTATGCCATGTATCCCCTGCTTATTTAATGGGATGGGAGGAACCTGAATCACAGTCTTCTACTATACTAAACAAAAAAGATGAAAAAGATATTGCAAAACGATTGGAGCAAACACTCGATCAGTTAGAATCTGATCAGGACGGCTTAATGTTTTCTGGTGAACCACTCGATGACAATACCAGAGAATTACTTAAAGCAAGTTTAGAGAACAGTATCACAATCGCAAAAATCAATGCTAAGCAAAAGTTCACACCAAAGAAATACAGAGATAAAAAATAAAAGGAAGTGATTCATTGGATATTCGTAAAAAAACACGATCATTAAAGAAAAAATATGGCACGAATAATCCTTTTGACATTGCTCAGCATTTAGGAATAAAGGTTATATTTGAACCATTGGGAAGTATCAGCGGATACTATAATAAGCAGCTGCGCATGAAGCAGATACATATAAATCACGATCTTTCCGAACATGATCAGCTATTTACATGCGCCCATGAATTAGGTCATGCGATCATGCATCCTGATGCTAATACGCCATTTTTACGAAAACGCACTGGTCTCTTGATCAGTAAGATGGAGATTGAAGCAAATAAATTTGCAACGGAGCTTTTGATCGATGACGAGGTTTTCCTTGAATTTCAGGAATTTACGACGAATCAGATCGCACTGGCACTTGGGTATAGTGAGGAATTGATTCGATTGAGATTGAAATAGATTTATTTTGTCAGAGTCTGACAAAGTTACAAATCCAATAAAATTTTGATTTTTTACAAAAAACTATTGATTTTTTCGTTTCTAGGGAATATTATAGTAATGTAACACTGTTACAGAAATAACATATCCCTAGTAGTAGTTCTTCCACGATAAGGAAGCAGACGAGACTAGGGATATTTTTTATTTTAGGAGAAATATATGAGCAAAAGAGATTTTGAAAAACATCATTTAAAAACTGCCATTTTAGTTGACGGTGGCTTTTATAGAAAACGTGCTAAATATCTGTGGGGTGAAAAAACTCCTGCTAAAAGAGCCGAAGAACTCAAAGATTATTGTTATCGTCATTTAAAAGATAATTATGAAAACCGTTACTTATACCGCGTTTTTTACTATGATTGTCCGCCAATTGGAAAGAATGTACATAATCCAATCACAGGAAAAACAATATCTTTAGAAAAGACTGACGAATATCGATGGATGACTGAATTTTTAAATGAATTAAAGCACAACCGAAAATTTGCCTTGCGAATGGGGCGAATCAGTGACACTCAAGTGCGTTATAGTCTAAAAGCAGAACCAACTAAACTGCTCTTAAATGGCAAAAAGAAAATCGAGGATATCGAAATCACTGATCTTGCTTTGAACATTGAACAAAAAGGGGTTGATATGCGTATCGGCATAGATATTTCATCTCTTGCATTCAAAAAACAAGTAGATCAAATTATTCTTATTTCAGGAGACAGCGATTTTGTTCCTGCTGCAAAGCAGGCTCGTAGAGAGGGGATTGATTTTATTTTAGATCCTATGCGTTCTAAGATAAAAGATGATCTTTATGAACATATTGATGGAATTAGAACTCCTAAATTTTATTCTTAACTACAATTTAATAATTACTTTTGTCAGAGTCTGACAAAAATTAACACCTTAGTACAAATACTTGACAAGGCTCAATAATACACTTACAATTTAGTTAATTAGCGAATGGCTGGTGTTCCGGCCGCATTAAAGAGCCTTGGGATAATATTCCATGGCTCTTTTTGCATTTTGTTAAATACCATTTCGGTAACTTCACCAAAATGGTCAAAATAAAAAACCGCCTGGCTGACAACCAGACGGAATTTAGAAACCTATCAACAACGTGGTGTGTGATATGCTTCTGACTCGACACCAGAATTATACCATACACCCACCAATTTTACAAATTGATGAGGGTGTATTTTTTGTACCCTTTTTTAAGAAAGGATGATACATATGGCTGTAATTAAGCAGGAACGTGTAAGTAAGAAAACAGGAAAAACGAAAAAGATTTATATGGCATCACAGTGGCATCCGCTTTTAAAGAAACGTGTCTACGGTCCATCGAGACAAAATAAAAAGGATGCCAAACAGGATGATGCTAAACTTACCCTTCAAATTAAAAAAGAAGTTAAAGAAGAAAAGGTGAAGAAACAATCTGAAGAATTTTTTGGCAAGGTTGCGGATACATGGTTAGAAGCAAATAAAAAAACTTATGCTGATCAGACTTATCGGACTTACCGCGGATACTTAGACCGCTATATCTTCCCTGTGTTTGAAGATGTTCCAATTTCTGCGATCGAACCGAAACACATTTTAAATTTTAAAAAGAGTTTGGAAGATGGCAACAACCCAAAGAAACGCAAGTACGGAGCTGAAACTGTAAACAAATGTATTAACGTCCTCTGTGATGTGTTCAATTTCGCCGTATCTCCATTAAAATTGATTGATGGTAAAGATAATCCAATGATCGGAATAAAGCGAAATAAAGTGGCATATGTGGTCAAACAGACTTGGTCTGATGAACAGATCTCTATCTTTTTAAGTTCCATTGAAGCAAAAGAAAGTCATTATTATGCAATGTTTTGCTGCCAGATCTTGCTTGGTCCTCGCCCTTCCGAAACCTGTGGACTTGCAGAAAGTGATTATGATCCTGATCGGCAATGTTTTTATATGCATCGTACACTAAACAAACATGGCGTGCTGGAAGACAATATGAAGGGATCTAATTCTTTCAGAGCAGTTTACCTTCCTGATACTCTAAATAAGATCGTTAAGAAAAAATTGCTCTGGAAAAAAGAAATGAGATTGCAGTATCCAGATCTGTTTGATAATGATTTTCTTTTCAATACAGAGATAGGCACCCCTGTCCGTCCTGATCACCTGTATCGAATGTTTACCAGGGTCGAAAAACGTTATAATGCAAATCACGAAGAAAGTTTACCTGTGATCACTCTGTACGGTTGCCGTCATACTTTTGCAACTACCAATTATGAGCGTGGAGAATCTGATAAGGTTCTATCCGAAATTATGGGAAATACTCCTGCTACCTTTCTGCAAAAATATGCACACATTCATGGGGATCGAAAGCAACAATCTTTGGATGCTTTTGAGAATATTATTTTTAAGTCAGGAAACGAAAATTGAATTTTGTTTAGTAATTTTGTTTAGCACTTTTTTCTCCAGAAAAACAAAAAAGCTACAAACCGCGTATTTGCTAGGTTTGTAGCTTATGACTCCAACGAGAATCGAACTCGTGATTCGACCTTGAGAGGGTCGCGTCTTAACCGCTTGACCATGGAGCCAGATTTATATTCGAGGTGGTCTGTTGCAACCACCTCTATCTATTATACATATTATTTTTGTAATGTCAAGAACTTTTTTAAATTAAATTTCTTATTTTCAGATAGTCCAAAATCATTTTTACACATCCATCGATTCCAAGGATTCCTTCGTCCAGACATAATTCATATCCATTGGACATTCCCCATATTTCATTTGTGTAATATTTATGAAATTCATAACGTTTTGAATCTTCTGTTTCTATTTCTTTTTCAGCTTGTTCTTTGCTTATTCCAAGATATTTCATAAGATTTTTAATTCGAATGTTCTTGTCTGCATGCATAAAAATTCTTACCGTATTCGGACGTTCCCTGAAAAGATAATTTCCACAGCTATCCATCACGACGCCTCCCGTATTACCAATAATCTTTTTGATAATCCCGAAAGGTACCTCATTAGAACTCACATTTTCACTCATTGCAATTGCATATAACAGACTGTTTACTTTTCTGTCATTAAAAAATGCATTTAATTCATCATAATCATCCGTTCCTTCTACTACTCTTAGAAGATGTGCCTTGTCATAAAGTGGCAGTTCAAATTGTCTTCGAATTTTTTCTGCGACTTTATCTCCCATTGTTCCATGTTCTCTTCCGATCGTAATGATCATTTTCTCATCTGCCATGATTTCTTCCTCCTATTTTAAATAAGCTGAGCAAATCCTGATACAAATACAACAGTCAAAAGTCCTGCTACTGCTACTGCCAGACTGCTCATTGCACCTTCGACTGGTCCCATCTCAATTGCTCTTGCTGTTCCGATCGCATGAGATGCTGTTCCAAGTGCCAGACCTTTTGCCAATGGATTTTTTATTTTAAAGATATGGAATACTGTATCTGCGATCACATTTCCAAGAATTCCAGTAATAATGATCACTGCAACTGTAATTGTCACGATTCCACCTAATTCTTCTGATATTCCAATTCCGATCGCTGTTGTGATCGATTTAGGAAGCATTGTTACATACTGTTGGTGGTTGAATCCAAATAACATACAAAGAACAAAAATTCCTGTTAAACTTGCTAATGTTCCTGATAATATTCCACAAACAACTGCAACCTTATTTTTCTTTAGTAATTCTAACTGCTCATATAGAGGTACAGCAAGACACACTGTTGCTGGCGTCAACAAATAAGATATGTATTTCGCACTTGCGTTATATACTTCATAACTGATTCCAAATACTTTCAATGCCAGGATCACAATAACTATAGATACTAATAATGGATTTAATATTGCTAATCCCAGCTTTCTCTTTAAAAATAGTCCGATCTCATATGCGATCAAACTGATCGTTACTCCTGCAAACAATGATTGTCTGAACATTTCATTCATTTTTGATTCCTCTCTTCTGTGCTATCATTTGTGCTATTTTTCCTGTGACTACCATAACAAATATTGTGATCACTACAGTTATGACTAGTATTGGCAGTAATAATGGCTGTAAAACTTTCCACGAATCAATTAATCCAGCTGCTGCTGGAATAAACATAACGGGCATGATCTCAATCAGAAAAAATGCTGCCTCTTTAACTTGACTCGTCTTCAAAATACCAGTCACCAGACATAACAACATTAACACCAGTCCATACACACTTGCCGGAATTGGCAATGGTATGAACATCTTAAGCACTTCTCCCAAAAAAGAGAGTAGTAAAATAATCATAAATTGTCTAAGAAATTTCATACACTCCTCCAGTTTTTCATATTAAGTCTTTTTTCTTGTATACAATATTATGGTACTACCAACTTTTAATGTCAATACTTTATTTATTGTCATTTTTAAAAAAAATAGAATCCTGCATCGACAGAATTCTATTTTTTTACCTAAATTATTTTACAACTTTTGCAGCTTTAGCATTGATATATCCAATGAATTTTCCTGATTTTGTATACAATGCAAGATATTTATTTCCATTCTCATGTTTAT
>OGQJ01000190.1_pt1 | contig 64976 bp, 60 predicted proteins | sample 1553161 | NCBI WGS metagenome assembly OGQJ01 (sample SAMEA2579923, study PRJEB22360) | human gut metagenome | biome: human gut; feature: human-associated habitat; material: faeces | place: Denmark | collected 2008/2010 | reverse complement strand
TGATCTTTTCGGCGATGATCTGTTTCCGTTTGTGCGCGGTAATCAAAAATAATAAGTAAAATACTCAGGAGGAAATAAAAATGGAAAACAAGAAAATGTTATTTGAGGCAATGTTAGAAGCTGAGGAATTAAAGATCTCAGCTAAATTATCTAATGAGGAAATATTAGAACTTAGAGATGCAGCTAATGACCGAAAGATCGTTGGATTTTTGGTTGATCAATACTATCAGTCCCAAGAATATAGAAAAGCTGTGCAAAATCAAGCACGGTCATTATTGCAGGGTTATGATCAGTCAAGAGAAGATCATCCAGAGTTTATTAAAACTTTGCTTCTCAATGTAACAAAACAGGAAGCCAGAAACAAAGCAATGATGGATGTCATTACTGAAGAGATTCCTATTTGTAGATGGATGAAATCTATTAAAGGTATCGGCCCTGTAATATCTGCATATCTTTACAGTGCATTGGTAGTCAATGTATGGGAAGAAGTTGATCTTAATGATATCCCTGATTACGTTGACATTGCTGGTATAACTGAATGGACAAGAAAAACTCAGTATGAGATCAGTTCATATTGTAGATTTAGAGGAAAATTCTACAGAGCTAATCAAACAACTTATAGTATGCCTGGCACTATAAGATATGGTACTGATTTCTCTTCATATACTGGATTAAATGATAACAACAATCCATGGCTTGGAGAGAAAGGTGCTGCTGAAGTTATGAAGAAAGCATTGGCAAAACGAGAAGCTTTCTATGGTACTATCGATAGTACACTGGAAAGTTTCATTCCAGCTGCTAATATGAAGAAAGTTAAAACTAAAGTTAAGTCTTATATTAAGACTCTTGGTATTTTTGATTTAGTAGATCTTGGAAAAATTATTCAGGATACTACTGGTATTGTATCGGATTTATCTGATCTATTAACACAGACTCAAGTTATATATTTAGAGGACTGGGCTAAATGGGTAGAGAATGACAAGAACGTTGATCAATATTTATACGATACTGTCCATGAGATTACTGGAAGAAAGGTTGAACTTATTGAGCAAGGTACAATTACTACCTGGATGTCAAAGAAAAAGAGGCCTAAAAAACCTACAACGGCAGAGTTAAAGTCTTATCTTTCTAAACCACCATATAATAAAGACCTCAAGAAATTGATGTTTAATATTGGAGATTGTTTTATAAAGAACAGCTCTAGAGGATCTTTATATGGAGAGATTTTCAGAAAGAGACTTGATGATGAAATGGTAAAAAATGAAGCTCTTGAATATGCAGATCAGGCTGCTAAAATTCTTGAAACAAAGGATATACAGGATTCTGCTACGAAAAAGACATTACAGTCTGGAAAGTTGACGCAGGGACATCTTGTAGCTAGAGCTAGAAGATATGCAGTTAAGTTATTCATATCTCATGTTCACGAAGCAATGTGGTATGCTGAATTCCATGAAGACAGTCCATCTCCATATGTGATTAGTCACATGGGGCATAAAGATTATATTGCCCCGGAAGTTGATTATCATGAGTACCTCTAATTAGAGGTACTCTTTTATTCAAATTCACGAATATATCAAATGCTGAGAAAGATTCATGCTGACTAATATATCAGAGGCAGAAAAAGATTCAATTAAAATAATATGTCATGTACATGAAAAGATTCAGGCGTATCAATATATCACATCATCTAAAAGATTTATATCTAACAATATATCACGGTGGGTAAAAGATTTAAGACACCTAATATATCATGGAGTGAAAAAGATTCAAATTGTCCAATATATCAATAATTATAAAAGATTTACTTTTGGCAATATATCAAGAGAAAAAAAAGATTCATATCGTGCAATATATCACGTACGTGTAAAGATTCGACACATTTAATATATCAAGTCGTACAAAAGATTCATCGGTCATAATATATCAAGAATATTAAAAGATTTATATCTAACAATATATCACGTTGGGTGAAAGAATTAAATAGAAAGAGATTAATTTCTCTTTCTATTTATTTTTTTGTTTATTTAGGTATCTGAAACATTGAAGTAATATAAATAAGGATGGTGAAATAATCATGAAAGTTACTAGAGTAGCAGTAAATAAAATATATCCTATTGTAGAAAAAAGCTTACAAAAAAATACACCGGCATATAAGAAAAATGTGCAAGAATTTATTAAAGATAGATCTAAAGATTTATATGATATTGTTCCAGTTAGAAGAATACCATTTGGATCTGAAGATATAGATAGTTTCTTCAAAGCTATGAAAATAGATAAAAATGAGATTACACAATGTTTGAGTGAAACGTACTACTGGAACATGAACTTTAATCCTAGAGCAGCTAAGGATGAATTCACCATGACCATGATGATGGTAATACGATACTTTCTGCTTAAGAATAAACAAACAGATGCAGAGATATCTACTATCTATTTAGCATTTTCTGGAAAATTTTATCCTTCTATTCATTCACAGAAGTTTAAAATTCCACCAGAAAAATATAGACATATTATGGAATATGTGTTGAATAATGTGCTTACGCAGAAATATGATCTTAAAAGAGAAGGATCTGTATTTGGAGCGGTAAGATCTATATGTAAAACATGGTTACGAACTTATACTCCTAAGTTTAAAAATCCTGATGATGAAGATGTTGCTGATATGATACAGCAACTTCATGGAAGAATTAAATCATTCTTAGGGAATATAGCTGCAGCTTATTATGATACGTATGAAAAGAGAGATTCATACTTTGCTTACGCATCAGATTCTAACGATCAAGATTCTTTCAGAATTGCTGATAATGATTCTTTATTAGCAGAAAGATGTGTAGAGAATGCAATGAATTGGATCACTACAAAACAAGTAGATTATAAGCTATGTAAATGGGCTTCTGATAAGAATGTAAAAGTAGATGAAATTAAATCTATTATAGAATCAATTCAAGAAGATAGTGATAACTTACTTCTTATACGAGAGATGATGCAGTTGATAATCGCTGATTATTTCTCCATATCCAAAACAAAAGATGTTACGTCATATGAGTTTATTAATAAATCAATTGTTGCTAAACCAAATAGTAAAAATAAGTATGTAATTCGTCAGAAAGAAATTATAGAGTATTTTCTTGATGAGAACTCTCCTGCTTATAGAAAGAGAAAGAGCAGGCCTGATACAAAGTCATCTTATTATAAATCTATCTTGACGTATTATGTATTGGTAATAAATGAATCTAATAAATAGTATAGTTATATATTATTAAGATGATTCTATGAAAGGAGATATCATAAATTGTAAAAGATTCATCCGGCGTAATATGTCATGGCATTAAGAGATTCAAAACTTGTAATATATCAGATGAAGCAAAAGATTCACTAAAGTCAAATATATCATTACGTATAAAAGATTCATAACCACAATATATCAGGAGGCATAAAGATTTATACGCTTCAATATATCATTAGAAAGAAAAGAATCAAAGTATCCTATATATCATCAGTATTGAGTGATTCTTGTGCACTTATGTGTCTTAAAGAAATGAAGATTCATTATATAAGCAAATATATAAAGCGGATAAAAAGATTCAACTTCTCAAATATTTCAAGTTATGCAAAAGATTCATTTCTGAGAATATATCATTATTATGTAAAAGATTCTTGATTCATATTATATCGCAAAACAAAAAAGATTCAATTGGGCAAATATATCAAAGACGGAAAAAGATTTATCCACAATAATATATCAGGTAGGGATAAAAGATTCTAGCGAGATAATATTTCATTAAATCTTAAAGATTCACAAATATTAATATATCAAAGACGGAAAAAGATTAAATAGAAAGAGATTGACTTCTCTTTCTATTTATTTTTTGTCTAGAACTTTATAGTAAATATTTAAGGAGGTGTTTATATGCATATTACAGATAAAGATGATAGACCTGTAGATAATTATAATCCTATAATTGATGCCGAGGTAGATTTAGATGCTCCGTATATAGATTTTGAATTTGCAGAAAATAAAGAAGATATAGAAATTCCAAAGAATGGAGTTTATGATACATTATATTATTTATCAGAACCAATACTTACAGTTAATCAGATATCAGAAATAGAAATTAGGTTCTATACTACAGAAAATCCTAATGAAAATTATAGAGTTGGTCAAAGACATATCAAAGGTAAAACTATGGATATTAAGAAAATTGAGCAACTCGAAGGGGAATATAGCGGATTTAAAATGACGTTTGACACATCATTGAAATGGAATGGCTATATAAGTACAATTACATTAGATGAGTCTTACGTAAAAATTACAAAGACTAGATGTATAGCTATTTTATTTTTTAATGAAGAAGGTAAGATTATTAGAGAACTTATTATTCCTATTGCTGATTGGTTCTCTCCTAAAGTATATCTTAATACTGCTATTACTATACCTAATCCAGAACCATATCCATTTAAAGTAAATGATCTAGTAGATGCTGTTGTTTATGTAAAAGAACAGGTTGATAAGTCTGAAGATAAGTTCAGAGTAGTAGAAAGAGAGTACACCGGAAGACTAGCTGAGATTCAGTTAGTTAAGAGAGAATACACTACAGTAGATGAGAATAACGTGGAGAAGTTAAATACTATGTATTATTATATATTGACTATAGATAACTCTGAAGATTATGATTATAATAAGATAAGAGTTGCAAGCACAGTGGTTAAATCTATGAGAATACATAAACTACCACCTATAGAGCATTAATTATTACCCTAGTCTGATACGGACTAGGGTATATTTTTTATTATTACTATCAAAACTCTATAGTAATTATTATATAGAAGGAGGGCATTAAAATGTCTGATATTGTAGAATTTGGAAAGAAACAGGTTCCTACTGGAGAGGAATTAAAAAAAATGTATATGGATTCAGTGGATCCTGTAAAATTACTTGAGTTGAAAAAGAAAGCCGGAGAAATGCTTGATGAATTGGCTTTAGAGATTAAAGATAATATCTCTAAAAAGAAACCTCCTATTGCTGCTAAATCCTCTATCAAATCATCTGCAGGTATTATAGCACCTAATAATGAAATTGCAGATCTTTTTAAAGATTTTACGTTCACTTTATTATGCGAAGAACTTGCATCTGAGAGAGGATTGAAAATTGACTTCCAAGCGAATGCTGTAGGTATCGATCAGAAAGCTCAGCAGCCGATCATAGATCTTATGATGATCTGTACGTTTAAATAATATGGTCAGAAAATAGCATAAATTATACATAAAAATATGTTGTAATTGCACCTAAACAAGTGCAATTACAGCTTTATTCGAAATTTATTTTTTCTGAACTTTTTATTAAACACGCTAAATCTAAGGAGGAATTAATAATGATGAAAATGGTTATTATTAAAAAGGATGGTAATCTTCAGGATTATGACAATAAAAAAATTATTAGTGCTGTTCAGAAATCAGCTCATAGAGTAAACTACGAGTTCAATACTAAAGAACAGCATAAAATTATAGAGTATGTTGAACAGCAGCTTGGCTGGATGAATAAAAAGAAAATACCAGTTGTTACTATGCATCAATTGGTAGAAACTGCTCTTGATAGAGTAAAACCAGAAGTAGCTAAAAGCTATAGAGATTATAGAAATTTCAAGAATGAATATGCTACAATGATGGGTGAGGTTGTAGAGGAATCTAATAGAATCATGTTCTTGGGAGACAAAGAAAATTCCAATACTGATTCTAAATTAGTTTCTACAAAAAGAACTCTTACATTGAATGCATTGAATAAAGAATTATATAAGAAATTCTTTTTAAATGAGGATGAGATCCAAGCTATTAAGGATGGATATATTTATATTCATGATATGTCTGCTAGAAGAGATACTATGAACTGTTTTGATAGATCCACTAGATTTATTACGGATAGAGGAGTAAGATCGTTTTATGATTTTAAAGAAGGCGATATGATAAGAGTGTTAACTCATAAAGGAAATTGGAAACCTGCTACAGTGCATTCTTATGGATGGCAAAAGATATATAAATTGATATTTAAACGTGCTAACGGAAGTGTAAGAGAAATATATGCTACTAGAGATCACCGATGGATATTAAAAGATGGAACAGAGACGACGAATATACAAATCGGAGATTCTCTTATTGCAGCTCCTGATATTACGGATTTTTCTTGGAATGATTTAACAAATCTTGAGAAGAATTTATGGTGTTTAGGATTTGCTATGGGTGATGGGTCTGTAGTTATGAATAATAATATTCCTACCATGATCGTTAGGTTATGCGGAGATAAAGTAAAATATGCATCTAGATTTGAATCTTTAGGATATTCTGTAACTTATCCAGATTCATTAAACGGGGACGGCCATATTATAATGCAAGATGTCCATACTAAAGAAATACCATTCTTTTTATTGAATGCTGATAATATAGTATATTATGTGAATGGATTTCTGTGCGCAGATGGTTTTAGATACAAAACATCTAAAACTAATGAATATAGAGGAATTCAGCAAACTGGTGAAATATGTAAATATATGGAAGATCTTTTGAATATGGCTGGATATTATGTATCTAGTGAATATGATTGCACATGTCAAATTACTAATTATGGAGAAAGATCGGATATTACTATACAGTATAGAATTTGTGCAAATCAAGCAACCAGAACATGGAAGTTGGTTGGAATTGAACCAGCCACTCTAAACCCAAAAGCTCAAGTATGGTGTTTGGATGTTCAGGATGACCATAGTTTTATTTTAGAGGGTGGTATACCTACAGGAAATTGCTGTCTTTTCCGGTTAGGAGAGGTATTAAAAGGCGGTTTCGAAATGTCTAATATGTGGTACAACGAACCAAAAACAATTGATACTGCATTTGATGTTGCAGGTGATGTGATTCTTATGTCGGCATCGCAACAGTATGGAGGATTTACTATTCCCCAAGTAGATTTTATTATGGAACCATATGCTATTAAATCATATGAAAGATATAAAGAACAATATAAAGCTATGGGTGTTCCGAAAGAGAATGTAGAAAAATTCGCTATTGAAGCTACAGAAAAAGAAATTGAACAAGGATACCAGGGATGGGAATATAAGTTCAATACCGTAGCTTCTAGCAGAGGAGACTATCCATTTATTACAATTACGTTTGGCTTAAATACATCATTTTGGGGTAAGAAAATCTCTAAGATTATTTTACATAGACATGCTAAAGGGCAGGGAAAGAAAGGTTTTGAGAAAGCTACTTTATTCCCAAAATTAGTATTCTTATATGATGAAAATATTCATGGAGAAGGTAAAGAAGCAGAAGATGTTTTTGAAGCTGGAATATATTGCTCATCAAAAACAATGTATCCTGATTGGTTATCTATGAGCGGAGAAGGATATATTGCAGACATGTATAAGCAATATAAGAAGGTTATTAGTCCTATGGGTAAGTGCAAATCAGCCCATGTAAAACGGTATTAAACCACTAGCTTAGTGGGTGTGATTCTTAAACAGAATTGCTAACAGATAGGTCTATAGGAGAAGAGATTCGTTTGCACTATAGATGAAGCTGTGCCTTTAATAAGGTTAATCGACTATTGGTGATGAGTGTAGCCAAGTAGAGGTGGAGATAAGCGCCACTTCCAAAGATACCGCCTGTTGATGAAGATTAGGGCACTTCGGAGGGAAAAGTTAGTCAGTACGATTGGCGACAATCGATTAATACGTGTAGAGCATTTCTTTCACCTTACTGGGAAAAAGGTGGACAGATTAAATTAGATGATACAGATGTTCCTGTATTTGAAGGAAGATTTAATATTGGAGCTATATCACTGCATCTTCCTATGATCTTAGCTAAAGCTAGAGAAGAAGAAAAAGATTTCTATGAAGTTCTTGATTACTATCTTGAAATGATTAGAGATATTCATAATAGAACCTATGAATATTTAGGAAAAATGAAAGCATCTTGCAATCCATTAGCATATTGTGAAGGTGGATTCTATGGTGGACATCTTGGAATGGATGATTGTATTGCTCCATTATTAGAATCTGCAACTGCATCGTTTGGTATTACTGCGTTGAATGAATTGCAGAGATTATATAACGGCAAGTCTATTAGAGAAGATGGTGAATTCGCATTAGAAGTAATGAAGTATATAAATGAGAAGAAAAATCAATACTCTAAAGAAGACCATCATTTATTCGCTATTTATGGGACTCCAGCCGAGTCATTATGCGGTAAACAGGTAGATCAGTTCAGAAGAAAATACGGAATTGTTGAAAATGTATCTGACAGAGATTACGTTTCAAATTCATTCCATTGCCATGTATCTGAAGATATGTCTCCTATTGAGAAGCAGGATAAAGAATATAGATTCTGGGAATTATCTAATGGAGGAAAAATTCAGTATGTAAAATATCCTATTGGATATAATACCAAAGCAATTAAAACTCTTGTTAGAAAAGCTATGAAAATGGGGTTATATGAAGGAGTAAACTTAGCACTTTCATATTGCGATGATTGTGGGCATGAAGAATTAAATATGGATGAGTGCCCTGTATGCGGTAGTAAAAATCTTACTAAGATCGATAGAATGAACGGGTATCTGTCTTTCTCAAGAGTAAAAGGGGAAAGTAGATTGAATGATGCTAAAATGGCAGAGATTAAAGATCGTAAGAGTATGTAGAGAGGAGAGAATTTCTATTATGAGATATCATAATATAACAAAAGACGATATGCTTAATGGCGAAGGATTAAGAGTCGTTTTATGGGTTGCTGGGTGTAGCCATGCATGTAAAGGATGTCATAATAAAATTACGTGGAATCCTGGTGGAGGAATACTGTTTGATGAAGCTGCAAAACAAGAAATCTTTACAGAATTAGATAAAGATTATATTGATGGCATTACTTTCTCTGGTGGAGATCCGATGCATTGTGCAAATGAAAAAGATGTAACAGAATTATGTAAAGAGATTAAAGAGAAATATCCTGATAAAACTATATGGTTATATACGGGATATGATTTTGAGTATGTGGAAGGAAAAGAGATATATAAATATCTTGATGTCATAGTTGATGGGGAATTCCAAATAGATCTTTTAGATGCTAATTTGGAATGGAGAGGTTCTGCAAATCAGGCAGTTATCCATACTAAAGATATAACTGACGGTATTTGTTATTTTGATACTTTTGCTACTTGGACGGGTCCGAATTACACCAAAGAAGAAGCCATGCATAAATATCATACGCAATACTGCGTTAATCTTAGAGATCCTGTAGTACAGCAATACGTGTTGGATAGACCTACTATTAATACTTATGACATTTATATAAAACTTAAAGAAGAAGGAAAAATATTATTTGAACGTACTTTAGCTAAATCTTATATAAATATGTAATAAAAATGGAGATAGGATTATAATCCTATCTCCAATATTTTTAGAAAAACTCATCTAATTCTAACAAATCAAGTTCCATCTCGGCTTGTTCTTTTATAGACATTTGCTGTTTAATTTCTTTTTCTCTTTCAAATAAAGCTTTTTTATATGTAGTTTTTACGAAATCTAACTGTTTTTTGATTTGCTCTGATGATAATTTTCCGGACTTAACCATGTTTTGTGTACGTTTATCGAAGTTAGAAGCAGCACTATCATTATTTTCTATGCTTTTTGCATTTTTATATTGCTCCTCAAGAGTCTTTATTGCTTCTAATCTATCTTTTTCGAGAAATTTTATATCATCTAATGTTTTTGCCTTTTTTACCATAGCTGGTAATAACACCTCTCTATTCCACAATAGCTTATCATTTTTATATTTAAAATGATCTATGTAGATATATTTCATAGACATCAGCAATGCAAAATCCCCAAAATTAGTATTTTTTGGCTGTTTATTTTTCTTAGCGAATTCTAATATTGATTCTCCTTCAAAGCTTTCTATATAAGGATCCAATCCCATCAAATACAGATCCATTTCGGCTTGTTCTTTTATAGCCGCTTCTTTTCTTACTTTTCGTTCTTTATAGAATTTTTCTAAAGCATCTCTATCTGTATATCTTTTTTCCATAAAATCTTCAGTATTACCATTCTTAATTCCAAGAATAGTTAATGCTTGAAGATAATCATTTCTATTTTTAGCAATTGGACCTTCATTATTTTTAATATCTCTAATTACTTTTCTCTGTGCCTGAATATTTGCTTTTATTTCTTTCTTTACTTTATCGGGCATTGTTTTATCTTTTTTAAGATCACTTTCCATTCCATCTAATATAGATAATATTCTATCAGAAGTAGATGGATGAGCTTCAACGCAACCGTTCAATTCTATAGCCAATGCATCTGTTTTATTAAATATTGCCTCAATTATAGGGAATGAATGAGTTACTTTCATAAATAATCCTTGATTGTCAGGATTTTCCATTTTAACTAATGCAGTTGACAGTTGAGGTCCAAATCCGTACATGGATGCAAAGTCATCAGATAATCTCTCTAACGATCTTTGATATGCATTTGCTCGTCCGGATATTTCTATTTGTTGTTTTCCCACGCTATCATAAATGTATTTGCTATATTTAGTAAGTAGATAATTTAATCCAGTTAATGTAGTAACTGTATAAAATATATTTCCTACTGTATTCATAAATAATGAAGATAAATAGCTAAGAGACATATTGACTTCTCTTAATACTGGAATTTTTTTAATAGCTTTATTAATTCTAGTCATAAATAATTTATAAAAATTACTACTAGATAATCCAGCTGAAATTGCATCTGATATTATAAAAGGATTTGCCATTAATATTCCTAATATAATATTTTGCACAATTTGTATAATCATGGATGTTTTGTATACCTCTTGCTGAGATATTATCATAGGTGACCTGTGAACAAAACTATGACCTATTTCGTGAAGAAATACTGCAAAAGCTTCTTCATCGCTAAAAGCTTTATTACAAAATAATCCTTTCGTGATTATAGATAAAGCTGCTACGTTAGCTTCTTTAGTGTAGAAATATCCTTTAGATGTAGTTTTAATATATTTAGATGGATCTATATCTATACTGGTAGCAACTGGATAGGTAAATGCATTTGGTGAAGAAGATGGATCTATATCTAAACTAAATGCTTTGAAACCCCAAAAATCTTCTATCATCTTTTCTATTTTAGCTGTTCTTTTAGACGTATTACCAGTTTTCCAAGCTGCGTATGTATGCCTTAATTCTTTAAACTCAGTAAAGATATCTTCAATTTCAGGAACTCTTCCTATATATACTTCTTGTACTATCATGTATATTATTCCTCCTTTTATAGTATTACTATGATGTAAAACTGAATAAATATATTTGTATATTATAACAGTGATAGAGAATACTATAAATAATAAAACTTTTTAGGAGGTACTTTAAAATGAGAAAAGGTAGAAATGTAGGACGTTATGAAATGGCAGAGGATAGATTCTTTAATGAATCTTCTGAAAGAGATTATCTGTACGATGATATGATGGATGCAGTTAGCGAACTGATTATTGGAACTTTAGGTAATGTATATAGCCGTACTGATGACTGGATGGCTTTATGCGAAAAATCAGAATCTGATATCAGGAAAAGAAAAGAAGCAGCAGCTAGAAGAGGTACACGAAAATCTTTAAAATGCGCAATCCATAAATTTTTGCAAATTGCTACTGATATTGAAGTTTGTACATTTATAGACAAATACATCTTAAGATATTCTGATAAAGAAATTCTTGAGATGTATGGGCATAATAGAGTACCAACCAGTCCATTAGGGACTGTTAATACTATTGGATCTAATGCAGGGCTTATAGAGATTATAAGCAATATATCTAATCCAGAAATAACAGCAATAAAATCAGTATATGATTTAGAAGAGTTATTAGATGCCGATGATTATGTATCTCTTGTAAATGTATATGCTCATAGATCTGATATAAGAGAGTTAGAAAAGTTTAGAAGATCTGTATATGATGTTGCATATAAACTTTGTCCATATAGATCTTCTAATAGAATAATATTTGTATCTATTTTAGAGAGAATGCCTTATTATCTGAACCAGATTAGTATGGATATGTATAAAGAATATCAAGATATTCTTAGAAGTGATATGAGCATATGTTTATATTGTGATTTCTTATACAAATCGATGAAATACAAATGGTTTCCATTAACAGAACAAGAGCTTACTATATTAAGATATTTCAGTGTTGGTACTATGGATTTATTTAATTATCTTAAGCCTGGTGTTATGATTATTAACGGATTAGACGTAGCTGTAGTATTAAATAAAGAAGCTACTATTGATATGCTGGCTCATGATACTTTAGAGAAGAATGCTACAAGAAGTTACGATATGTTTCGTATATATGATAGTATTCATTCAGCATTAGATCCTGATTATGTTCAGTGTGAAACTCAACGTATCGAAGATGTGTATGGTGTAGATATGATAAGTCTCCAGGGCTGCGAAGCTATGTTAAAGCAAGCTGTGGAATCTACGGATTTTGTATTGGCTTTAAACAGGTATATGAAATCGATCAGAAAAGATTTAATGATATCAAAATTTAATATTCATCTTTCAGATTATGAAGAGCTACTGACCAAATCATACGATTTAAAAACAGAACGTCAGCGATTAAACTTGTTAGATGTATTGATAACAATAGATGCTAAATACCTAGCAGAACTTAGAGTGGAAAAGGATATTAGAATACTAATAACAGTATTCTATAACTTGGTTAAAATATGTAAAGTTGATCATGAGTTATATAAGAATATAACTCCGGAAAATTCATTTAATGTTCTCTTAGCATTGTCTATATTGAGATTTATATACGATTCTACTCCATATACTATTAGGAGAGGAAAAATTGAAAGAGTATTATGTGATTCTATTAATAATTCTAATGATAATTATAGAGAAATTATTATTAGATTAATGAATAGTTTAAGTACAAGAAATTTTAGTATTATTGATGACGATATAAGCATCATTAAAAAATATTACTGTACTAACAAATAAGTAGAGAGAAAAAATAAATCTCTCTACCCATTGACGTTTGTCACGCCCTGCGTGGCCTCTGATTATAGCGAACCGGATAGGGAGGAAGGGATGCCTCCCTTCGCTATAATTACAATTGATTTATTTTTTATTATTGGGCTATCGCCAAGCGGTAAGGCACAGGACTTTGACTCCTGCACTTCGCTGGTTCGAATCCAGCTAGCCCAGCTGAGGATACAAGCAGATCCTCTCGTGTGAATAAACCATTTTTTTGACATGGAAATAGAGCCAGTCGGCTCATACTGGCTCTACTCCTTTCAATTCTTTTTTTAATTAGGACCTTTAGTTCAGTTGGTTAGAACGACAGTCTCATAAACTGTAAGTCCTGGGTTCAAGTCCCTGAAGGTCCATTTACATAGATTATAGGAAGTACCAAATGGTACTTCCTATTTATTTTTTGCTATACCAGAAACAAGATAATAAAATATAAAATAAAGGAGAATTTTAATTATGACAAATGAAGACAAAGTGGTTTTATATGAAGAAGATGCTGTAGAAGTAGCAAAAGAAAACGTACAGGATGCTGTCGAAGCTACAGAAGAAACAGATGAATGTGGATGTGCAGAAAATTGTAATTGTGGAGAATGTGGTTGTGATAAAGATCGCACAGAAGACGATCAGATTCAAGAAAGATATCGTATTCCCAGAATTGCGAGATTTGAAAAAGTGAGTTTTGAGACTTTCTTAGCTGCTTTTAAACCTATGTGGATTGCTATCATGAAAGCACAGCAGGGCGTTGAAGCAGAAGATTCATTTGCATATAGCGAAGAGCAACTTGTGAATGATGCAAGTGTTGTTTATTCAGGAATTAAACTTCCTAAGAGATCAACAAAAGGATCTGCAGGATACGATTTCTTCTTCCCATTTGGAAATACTGAATTACGTCCTGGTGTATCTGTACTTATTCCTACAGGTATTAAATGCGAAATTGCTGAAGGTTGGGTATTAAAAGAATATCCGAGATCGTCTCTTGGATTTAATTACAGACTTCAGTTAGATAATACTGTAGGTATTATTGATTCTGATTATTACAATAATCCTAAAAATGAAGGTCATATTATGATCAAACTTACAAATGATTCCAGAGAAAATATGACTTGCGTTTTTGAAACAGGATCAAAATTCTGTCAGGGAATCTTTGTTCCTTACGGAATTACAGTGGATGATGATGTTACAGAAGCTAGAGAAGGTGGATTAGGTAGCACAGGAGCATAAGCTTAAACATTCTTATAAATACTTATTTATAAGGAGGTAATAGTATGCTATTGCAAAATAATTCACAGCTTTTGTTTTCAGTAGATATTCGATTATTATTTGATAATGGATCTACTAAAAGCGGAGTGTTCAATGTAAATGATTACTTATTGCTCAAATTTAACTATAATGGCAATAAATTACTTAAAGCTTGTAAGTTAGTAGATATTAGACCGGTTGTTATGAATACACAACCTGAATCTTATTCTTCTAAGCTTGTAATTGATTGCTCTGATAAATTTGCAGCTAAGAGATTAATTATACCTACAAAAGATATCCTTAACTTTAGAATTGTGAACAAAGATTTCATTGATTCTCTTGCTCCGGATTATAAAGTAACAGAGGATATGTTTAAAGGAGATACGCTTGCTCCTGTTCCTGAAGAGAAATATAAACGCCCTGGTGTTAATATTGGTGGAGTTGGACAAGCAAGATTCATTAGATAGGAGGGTTTCCTGTGGCTAAAACAATTTCACAGGCTCAGAGAAAGAAGATAGAATCTTATATAATTGGATTTTTTGATATACTTGATAAATCAGGTACAAATTCAAGATATTTTCTACAATGACAGATGCTAAGTTTATGGAGTTTATTTCAAAGAAATATCCATTTAAATTCCAGATGCGACAAACTGTTACAGAACCTTCTATGGCGGATTGCGTAAAAGCATGTGACTATACAGGAGTTCCATTACTCGAAGAGATATATTTACCATATCTTTATAGAGATAAAAATGGAAATCCTGTTAAAACTGCTAAGTGTATGGTTGGATATCAACATCATAAAAAAGTTCAACAAATTGTTACCAAGAAAAGTAAATGGAGCTTGGAGACTGAGAATAGAGATATGAAAGGTGGTAGACTTATTGGACAAGATAAGGGTACTGCTATATCAGATAGAGAATTCGAAGGCCTTGCTACTCTTGGATTATATGACACTATGTACGAATTTGCAAGACCTAAAGCCGATTCAATGAAAGCTAAAGCTGCTATGAATGCTGCTATAAGTACAAAAGGTTTTGTTACTCAGGATGATATACCAAATGATCCGAATGATTCTTTATCCAGAAATCTTGTAGATGTATATATGATGAGTGCGTTACTGGAAACCAATCTTGTAAATGAAGATGGTTACACTGCATACACTCTTAAAAATAAACACCGACAAGTGCAAAGACAATAAATAATGATATATTATTTATATGGAAAGGAAAGGAGGACTTACATATGGAACGTAATAACCAGAATGGTTCTTATTGTATTACTGAACAGGGAGACCTTGGTTTAGGTACTACACCTATCAGTAAAGATTATGTTGACGAGAATGGAAAAATTTCTATTCCGAAGAATGCCACAGAGTTTGGTAAAGACAAGTCAACTGACAAGTAGTTTTTTGAAATTGGAAGCTGGTGAGAGAATATCTCACCAGCAATTTTTTATCACAGGAGGAGTTTTATCAATGGAAACTAAAAGAAAAAAATATGAAAAAGAAAATAAGAGACTTAGAATTTTAACAGTTGTAGCATTAATGCTTATGATTGTGCTTATTGGATTGCTAACTACATTATTCATATCAGTAATGATGAACAATGCTGAACATGTTGAGAGACTAGAATTATCTCTTAGTGAATATGAAGGTAGATATAGAGAGTTAGTTGGTGCTAATATGACACTAGATGTAGTAGAAGATCAAATAAATCAACTTAATGAAGAAATAAAAACCAAACAAACAGAGCTGACTAATTTAGAGGAACAAATAAAAATAAGGCAAGAAGTTTTTAATGAAGTATCGTATAAGGCAGAAATAACAACAAAGTACGATTACGCTTTGTATGATACTGAGGGCAAAAGAAATGATTTGAATTTTGAATTGTTAGAGTTAGGTCACAATCTCATGACCGAATACGGATTAGATCCAAATTTATTATTTGGTATTATTATGGTAGAATCAGAAGGCCATGCTGGAGTTACAAACTCATCTTCTGGTGCTGCAGGATTAGGACAGTTTATGCCGGAAACAGGAGAATATGTTTCTACTAAATTTCTAAATACATCATATGATCATTCGGTAACTCCGTATGATCCTGTAAGTAATATACGGATGATGGCTAGTTATTTGGATTATTTATATAAAAAATATGATGGTAATACTATGAATGTATTAAAAGAGTACTGCGGAGGAGATGATAATTTTACTCAACAGTATTATCAGAAAGTATGTAATGTGGTTGGATATTGTATAGAATAAGCTTTTAAGTTTATTTCAACAATTTCAATAATAAATTTTTAAGGAGGATACATAACTATGTATTGTAGATTAATTGGAGTTGGAGCAGCAGGAAACAAAGCGTCTATCACAGCGGTAGAGAATGGGATTATTAATGTAAAACATACTATGCTTGTAAATAGTACGCTTAAAGATATTCCAGCTGAATACCAAAGTAAAGAAGGAGCTATCGTAAGACAATATATAAACGCTTATGGTGGCTGTGGTAAAGAAAGAAGTTTATCTTTTGACCTATGTAGAGACAGTATCATGAAAGATACTCTTGGTTTAGAGGAATTTCTGGATATTGGAGAGGAAACAGAATGCGAACTTTGCATTATTGTGGCTTCTACTGAAGGCGGTACTGGATCAGGTTCAGCACCGTTATTGGCTAAGTATATTAAAGAATCACTTGGAGTTCCAGTACATGTATTCGGTATTGCAGGCTTTGAAGATGATGTTAGAGGAATGGCAAATACTGTAGAATTTTTTAAGGAGATGCAGGATAATTATACTGTAAGCTGTATCAAGAATTCTAAGTTCTTGACTGAATGTAACAATAATAAAATTAAGGCTGAAAAGAAAGCCAATGAAGAATTTTGTAAAAAGATCTCTGTTCTTATGGGCCTTCAGTTACGAGATTCTGAGCACAATATTGATCCTACCGATTTGTTGAAAATTTCAACAGAAGAAGGATATATGATTATTGAGACTTGTGTATTTACTGACAAGATCAAAAATCGAGATCAGTTTAGACAGGCTATTATTGATACTCTTGATAATTCCAAAGCTCTGGATATTGATACCAAAGGTATGTCTAGACTTGGAGTTATCATGAATATCAAAGAGGAAAGTGCTGACTTTATTGATTATGCTGATATTATAATCGATAGATTTGGTCAGCCGTATGAAAAATTTGAGCATATCCAGAATGAAGTGAATAGTATGCCAGAGTTCATATCATTCATTGCTTCAGGTATGCAGATGCCTACTGATGAGGTTGAAGCTATTTTTAAGAATTATGAAGAAACAGTGAATCGTGTTAATAAGAATACAGATCCATTCTTTAGTACAATTCACGAAAAACAGATTGATGCTACTGATAAAAAATTTGATTTGAAAGACAAACAAAAATCAACAGTAAGCAAAGCTGATTTCTTTAAGAATATGCAAAGTCCGAAAGAAGCAGGATTTAAAAATACAAAAACCAAAATGGTATCAGTTCCAGATGGAGCTAACAGTGAATATGAATAAAATGAGGTGATCAAATGTATATCAAACCAGCAGAAGATACTGGATCAGTTACATTGGACTTTTCGGCTAATGTGCTACTTACAAATGATATGCTTATAGATAAGATCAAATCATTAAATAATCTTAGCGACCAAGATATTTATATCCTGGTACGTGATTATTATGATACTATTCTTACAGATATCTTTGAATCTAAAGATAACAATAAGAAAAGCGATTTTATAGATCTATTTATGCAACCTAAGTTTATCATTGCATTAACTCAGGTAATGTATAATATTCCGCCAGAAAATATCTCATCTCAAACAAGACGCAGATTGAATAAGATGTCATTTGATTATCTTATGATAGAAGAAAATGATAGAGATGCTTATATTAGCGGGTTATTGATGGCATTGTCTAAAACAGTAAATCGGGATAAGATACCGAGATTATGTACTATTCCTCTTCCTGAGGATATGGCATCTTTATTAGCGTTAGCTAGATATTCATCTGAAAAAGAAGTTTTAAATGTAAAAAGACTCAATAAAGTTCTTATGAGCCAGCCATTAACTTCTCTATCAGAGCAAAAAATAGTTGACATATATCTTGCATTATTTGAACATGTGCTTCCATTATTTACCGGAGTATTGCTTGATGTAGTATCTCCTCAAAATATGAATTCCAATTCAATTGAGATTTATGGATTAATCACATTGGCTATGCTTGATATTATGAATGAACTTCCAATTGCTGATATAAAAACAGGATTGATTCGATTTGAAGAGACTAAAAAAATATGGTACCCGGATAGTCCGTTAAGACTTAATCTTGAAAGTTGCTCAGAAGAAGATTATCCTAGAGTACTATATGCCATTGATCAGTTAAAAAGTGAAGGAATTTATATAACTACAAAATAAATATAACCAGGTACTTTATCAGTACCTGGTTTATTTTTTCCTAATTGTGCGGTTTTAGGTACAATCAGGTTATTTTTTATTATGATAAAAACTATATAATAAAATTTATTAAGGAGGTTTTGGTATGGGTTTAGTAGAAAGTTTATTCAGAACCAAAATGAAAGCTATTAAAGATCCAAGAATGAGTAAGGAAAGTGAACCGGATTTTGCTTATCCTACAGGATTTCTTACTTTTGATTTTATGAACGGAACAGTTGTTCATGTAAAGAAAGATGATATGAAGTTTACATATAATTCCATAGGTATCGTGGATGGATCAATGGTTACTGTTATTGGTAGATCTAGTAGTGGTAAAACTACATGGTGCGTACAGACTGCTGGAAATATTATCAGACCGTTTAAATCATCATGTATATGGATGGATAGTGTTGAAGGCGGTATTGTAGATACAAGAGCACAGGCATTGTTAAATATGTATGGTGACGAGTTCAAAGAACGTTGGATTCCAAGAAATACAGGCGTTACTGCAGAAAACTTTTATGAACGTATTAGATACGTTCATGATTTAAAAATGGAAGTTGCAGATCAAATTACTTATGACACAGGAGCATATACAGCTAATGGTGAAAAAATTTATAAGATGGAGCCATCTGTATATATTCTTGATAGTTTAGCTATGCTCACACCGGATAAATATACAGAGGAAGAAGAATTATCTGGTCAAATGTCTGTTACAGCAGCAGCTAAGGTCAATACTACTGTATTTAAACGTATTATTCCAATGCTTAAATCTGCAAATATTATTTTATTTGTAGTGAATCATATTACAGAGAATGTAGATATATCTCCATTCTCTAAGAGTCAAGGACAGTTATCATATCTTAAGCCTGGAGAAAGACTAGGTGGAGGTAGAGCTGCTATTTATGTAACAAATTTATTAGTAAGACTCGATGACCATTCAAAAATGAAATCTGACGAGGGGTTAGGTATTGATGGTTCTCTTGTAGATTTTACATTATTGAAATCAAGAACTTCTGCGGTTGGTCAAAAGACTACCTTAGTCTTTAATTATAGTGGAGGTTTCGATGCAGAGCTTTCGTTATATTATTTCTTGAAAACAAAGAAATTAGTTAATGGGGCGGGTATAGGATTATATCTTGGAGATAGAAATGATTTGAAATTCTCACAGAAAAATCTTAAAACTAAACTTAGAGAGAATGAAGAGTTTAGAAAAGTATTCATATCATACTGTTTACAAGCTCTTCAAGAACTTATCTATGATCCTGGAATCGATGAGTCGCAAGAAAATACATTTGATCTTACATCACAAATATTGTCAGAGATTCAAATGGCGGCTTAGTGATATATTATATATTTGAAGGAGGTATAAACAAATGCCTGATAAGAATATATATTGTGACATGGCTACATATATAGATGAGGAATATATTTGTTGGTACACGGGACGACCGTGTACCACATCTCCTATTCCCAATAAATATCAGTGCCACACATATGACAGGAACAAAAATGATATATTAAAACACAGAGAGGAGAAAAACGTCAATGGAAAGCAATTTTAGTCAAGATATTAAACAGAATACAGATCGACTAAACACCAAAGAAGAAATTTTAGGAAAAGGGTTATGTCAACCGTTTGTCGACTGTAATTCTGGATCAAGAAAACTTATGTTTTCTATTCATATAGAACAATCATTACCTCTTGTAAATCCAGAAGTCCCATTTGTAATGACTGGGTATGAACAAGAGTACGGCGATAGATCTTCATCTATCATTAAAGCAGATGCTGATTATGAAGTAGTAGCAAAGATATCTAAATTTGCAGATGCACCACAACATCATTATTTCTTAATCTTAAGAAATATCCATAACAATAAACTCAACTTTATTGAGAGAAAAGAATACACTCATTCAACCGAGACGTATGGATATGCTTATGACAATACAGTTCTTGATAATTTGGATATTTCGTACGAAGTTCCAAAAGATGAATTATTGAGAAAATCAACAGCATTTGACCAGAGTATGAATCCAATGGATAGTGTAAACTTACTTGGAACTTATGTGGCTACTGATGTAACTATGGAAGACAGTATCTGGTTATCAGAATCAGCAAGACAGAAGTTAACGTCAAGATTATATAAGAGAGTAACAGTAAATATCAATGATAATGATATCCTTCTTAATCTTATGGGAGATGATGATCATTATAAGAGTTTTCCTATGATCGGTGAATCTATTAAGAATGGTATTTTATGTGCAGTAAGACGAGAGAAGATTGAAGATTCTTTATTCACTCAGTCAGTAAGTATGCTTCAGAATATTCTTATGTCTGATGATAAATACACTCCAGGTGAAAATGGAATAGTTATTGATATGGATATTCATTGTAATAATCCTGAGATTTTAAAAGAGAAGTACTCTAATTCTCAGGTTCTATATTGTTATAATGACCATATTAGGTTTATAACTGAGTTTGTTAGCACTATTGACAGACTTAAGAAACAATATAATCTTATCGACACCGATTTAGACTATCATTTAGGTAAGATGTATTACAACTTTAAAAGAGAATTGGATGGAGTTCAGTTTAGAAATCAGAAAGTCTATAGCGGTATTGTTATCGACTTTATTGTAAAAGAATTGAATATTCCATCTACAGGAGATAAATTGGCAAATAGATATGGAGGAAAAGGTGTTATCGCTAAAGTACTTCCAGATGATCAGATGCCAAGATTGACTCTTACAGATGAACCTATTGAGATCCTTATCAATAGTTCAACTTGTATTAACCGTGAGAATATTGGACAGTGGCATGAAATGTCACTTACTCATGTCGGTAAATGTATTACTGACTTAATTAAATTAGGATATTTTGATACAAATGAAGCATTTCAGGAAATTATTAAATTCTTGGGATTCTGTGCACCTAAGGAAGCTCAAGATATGGTACAATATATCAATGCGTTATCTAGTGAAGAAAGAGATATTTTCTTACAGTCTATTGTAGATAGTGGAAATATTGTATTATCTATTCAGCCTATGACAGAATCAATGAGTCTTGACATGCTTGCAGAGTTATACAAAGCATTTGATTATGTAACTCAGAGAAGAATAATGATGCCATTAGAATCATCTACTGGACAGATTAGATTTGTACCAGCAAGAAGACCTGGAGTTGTTGGTCATATTGCAATGTACAGATTACAGCAGTATGCTGAAGAGAAACATTCAGTTACTTCATTATCTTCTACTAACCTTAGAAATGAGAATAGTAGAAATAAAGCTAATAAGTATTATAAGTCTACACATCAAGCTACTCCGGTAAACTTTGGAGATATGGAATGTGGAGACCTTGGTCATATTGGATTTGAGAATGTAATCACAATGTTGATGATTCATTCAGTATCACCACATGCAAGACGACTTGTAGAGAACATGTTTATTGATGATCCATATTTGGTGGATATTAAACTTGATGAAAATTCAAGTAACCGTAGTGCGGAGATATTAAATACCTATCTCAAGTCTATCGGGTATAAACTCGAGTTTGAAAAGGTTAGAAAGAAAACAACTAAACCGTTTACTAGAAAACCATTCACTATTACAAGAGATACAAGTATAAAACCATTTATACAAGTAGATAAACAGATTATCCAGAATATGGAAGATTATCTTAACTGGATGGCTGCTTGTGAGGCTGCTGCTAGAAAGAAACCTTTCAAGTATAGACCATTCACCTACAGAGATGATAAATAGGAGGTAACGTTATGAAAATATTTATTAGTCAACCCATGAGAGGAAAAACAGAACAGCAAATTTTAGATGAAAGAATGAAAGCTGTAGATAAAGTATCTAAGATTTTTAATGACGAAGAGGTTATTATAGCCGAGTCTTACCAAAAAAATCTTTATAAAGATGCAAATCCGTTATACTGTCTCTCTAAATCATTGGAATTAATGAGCAAGTGTGATTTGGTTGTATTTGTAGAAGGATATCAGAATGCACGTGGATGTAAAATTGAGCATGAATGCGCTAAAGAGTACGGATATGATATATTATATCTTTGATAATAATACGGGTAGGATAACAAAATATCCTACCTGTAAAAATTCGAAGGAGGTTTAAAATGATATCTTTAAAAGAGATACTGCAACAATTAAAATCTGGTAATTTTTCAGCAGCTTATGATAATATAGAATTCATAAATGAAAGAGCTATGGAAATATTGAATTATCCAGATGATTCTATCAAGAATACAAGTTCATTATTAGATGATTTAACCAATCTTATTTATATTGGTAATATTACGTATAACTATAGTGATTCTGATGTATTGCCGATAGATGATGGTATATATGATCTATTGATTGCACAGTTGCAGCGTATAGATTATAATCGTTGTCCTGTAGGAGCGATACCTATCGATACTATCAATGTGAATGATAAGTATTCTCCAAAACTTGATTCTAATGAACCTATTAAACCGTTCACAAGAATGACTGCTGAGGATATGATTAAATTGGAAGAAAGTTTCTATCCATCTATCCTCAATATGAACAGAGCATTTGACCCAAGAGCTAATATGGAGAAACCTTTTATACGATTAGATGTAAAAGATTCTTATATAAGTAAAAGGGTTAGAACCGTTTCTCATAATTATCCTAATCTTGTAGGAACTCTTGAGAAATGTAAATTTGTTTTAGATAAACAAGCTATAGATCTTGGAGTATTTGAAGATTCAAATGTCACTGTATTAGAAAGGGATTTCTTTGTTCCATTGTTAAACAGTGGATTGATTGATTATAACACTCCAATTCAAATGATTGGTACTCTTAAATATGATGGAGTATCTATAGAAGCTGATGTGAATACTGAGATCATATCAGCAAGAACACGAGGAGATACTGACCTAAATGAAGCTAGTGATTTAACTCCTATTTTTGAAGGTTATAAATTTCCTAATGCTAGGGAACTATCAGAGCCTATTGGTATGAAGTTTGAAGCTATTGTGTTATATGATGATTTAAAGAAACTTAATGAATTATATGGTACAAATTATATTAATGGACGAACAGCTATAATTGGATTATTAGGGTCATCAGATGCAAGAACTTTACGAGATTATATAACTCTAGTTCCATTGCAATGTGATTTTGGTCCTAATGTTGCTCAACCTGACAGACTTACAGAAATACAATTTTTAAATAAATATTATGCAAATAGGGAGTATCTGAGATGGGTTATAATTGAAGATACTTATACTAATCTTTTATTTCGAATTAAGAAATATGTGGAAGAAGCAGAATATTTTAGAGCATGGTCTAGATTTATGTATGATGGGATCGTATTAGAATTTACAGATCCGTATATTAGAAATACTCTAGGTAGGAAGAATTCTATAAATCAATATGCTATGGCAGTGAAATTTAATCCTCTAAAGAGGATAACTACTTTTACAGGATTCACTTATACTGTAGGTCAGAATGGAGCTATAACTCCAATGATTCATTATACTCCGATAGAATTTCTTGGGTCTATTCATACTAAATCTACAGGATCTTCGTATGAAAGATTTAGAGATTTAAACTTATTTATCGGAGATAAGATTGAAGTGACTTATGTAAATGATGTAATGCCGTATGTAAATAAGCTTGACATAGATGCAAATACACAAAATCATTTACGAGAACCAAGTCCTGAAGAGATATTTCCGACTCATTGTCCATGTTGCGGAACTGAACTTGTAGAATCTGCAAGAGGAAAAACAATGTATTGTCCTAATATGAATTGTAAAGAGAGGCAAAATCAAAGACTTACTAATATGCTTAGTAAGTTAGGAGTTAAGAATTTCTCTCAAGCTGCAATTGAAACTTTAGGGCTATATACTTTGAAAGAGTTTATGAATTGCTCTACAGATGATTTAGCTATACTTGGACCTACTAATAAAATTAAGTTCTATGAAGAGCTTCATAAGTTGAGAACAAATCCACTACCTGATTATATGGTAATCGGAGCTTTAGGGTTTACTAATATTGCTTCTAAGAAATGGAAGTTAATATTTAGTAATATTAGTCTTGAACGGTTGTACATGTCTTATATTGGAGAACGAGAAAATCCAGATACTTTTACAATCATGTCGTTATCTGGAATAGTGTATAATTCTTTGGAAGATTATATATCTAATATTAAAGGTGTAGGACCTATCACAGCAAACACTATATGCGAAGAGTTTGAGTTCTTTTTATCTGATATTGAGTATATATTAGCTAATAACCTATATAGGGAAACTATTATAGGAAACTCTGAGGAAAAGTATCAAATCCGTTTTACCGGATTTAGAGACAAGCAATTAGCTGAAGTTCTAAACAAATTTCCATTTATCGATTGTGATGGAGATGCAGGAATTACAAAGAAGACAACAATATTATTAGTACCATTTAAAGGTCATAATTCTACCAAAGTATCCAAAGCATTAAAATATGGAGTTAAAGTGGTAGATGTAAAAGAATTTCTAGAACATCCAGGTTTATATATACCAGAAATGGATAATGTAGAAATTTAAAAAAGTGTAAACCATATCATAATAGTATATTATATACTTGATATACACTATGGTATATTACAAAAATAAAATATTTTATTTCAAGGAGGACCATGATCATGGCAAACGTAACAAAATTAGAACAAAGTACAGTACCACAGAACTACAGCACATTATGTGCATCAATTGGATGGGAGTTAACTCCAGACGATACATTATTCTGGTTCAAATCTGCATTCGCAGGAATCACAGATGCGCTGAATATTCTGAAAAACAAAACAAATCCTGTAGCGATTCTTATTCAGGATCTCAAAGGAAACAAAGTAGTATATGCATGTGTACAGTACATTCCATCTGAAGATGCAAGTGAAGCATCTGCAGGTAACTGGACATATTTCTGGAGCTTTGATTGCAATGATATTGCAGAAGATACAGTAATCTATACAATCGATCAGGAGCAGATCCAGAAGATTATCAGTAATAGAGCATACGATCTGTACAAGATTTCAATGACATCTTTGTCATTTGTAAGTCAGCTTACAGTGTACATGTTTAACGTTATCTATGATGCTCTTGATCAGCAGGCTGTCGAAGAAGGAGGATCTTGGACAATTGAACTTGATGGATTCTTCGAAGCATCTGTTGAAGTTATCGATGGTAAGAAAGAATTTTCACTTCTTCCAAAAGGAGAAATGAAAACGTTGATTAAAGATGATGCAGGTAGCGAAAAATAATCAACAATAATAAAAAGCAGAAGGGGTAAAATCCTCTTCTGCTTTAATTTTTTAGGAGGTTACACAAATGGTTGACAAACGTGAAATATATATAAAGGGAAGGTTGTATGAAGTTGCTGATGTTGAGCATTATGTTAAACATCAAGATGCATATCTTAACGGATATACAGCTGTAGATATAGGACAGGATATGATTTATCCAGTAATCCCTTCAACCAGTATGGATGCTGGTATTGTAATAAGAAAAAACGCCCCATTTAATTATGTACGAAAACCAGATGATAACGAGGCGGCTCAGTACGATAGATCATGTGTTATTGATTATAGAGATGCTACTAACTATAGAGAATTTGCAGAGAAACAAAATATGGTAAGAGAGTTGGAAAAAGATATTTTAACTTCACCAGATAATATCTATGTTCCTCCAGAGGATCCAGACGATAGCCCTGCAATGAAAGCTCTTAAGCAGGCAGTAATTGCAAAGCATATAGATCTTGATAAATATGCACCTAGACTTGGTTCTAATTATAACAATGACAAGAGAATTTTTAATAAGTCTAGCATATCATTACCAATGATTGTTCGAATGGCAAATGCATTAGATATCAAAGCATCTTTAGTATTAGAGGATCAAACTACAGATTCCGGCGATACTGTTCCTAATCCTATGGGGGATAGTATTATTGTAGAATTGACATCAAAACAGAATTTTGACGAATAGAGAGGGTTTTTAATATGAATAACAACATAGGACAATTTCAATTTATCAGGGAATTCAATGATAAAAATAGAACTCCGTTTAATGATAAATTGTTTAATAGATCTGATGATGAGATCATCAATGAATTGAAGAAGGTTATTTTATCTTGTGAAAGAAGTAAATATTTTACACTTAAAGTGCAGAACTTCTTTGTGGTGGATGATTATCCTACTATGATGAAGATGCTTAGAGAACAAGAAAAGGTTAAATCTGATTCGAAAGACAAAGATTTTAACAGATATGATTACATTGCACTGAAAGATTCTGATATAAGACTTTTGGTGGTGGATTACTTTATTAAAGTAAAATATCCAAAGAAAGAATCTTTAGGAGAGAAAACTCTCCGTGTACTAATCATGGTTCCGCGGTTTGTGGGCAAATATTATTTTAAGATATTTGGCAATTATTATTGTCCTAAATATCAGATTGTTGATGGATCGACATATAACAATGCTAGCAGTAATGCTAAATGTCAAAATGTAACATTCAAGTCATTATTTATGGCTACACGTATTTATAAATATAATGCAGATTTTAAGTTTATCAATACTCCTGTTGCTGTTAAAGGAAACTTTTATCAGTCTGCTATATTCAATAAGAGTGTTCCTGTAATGAAATATATTCTTGCAAAATATGGATTGCTTGGGTCTATGAATGCTCTTGGTGTTCCAGAATTATATGTCCATAATGAAGATCCAAAGAATGATAACTGGTATACTCTTAAACAGCATAACGTATATATATCAATGCCGAAATTTATATTTGACAATGATGTAGTTGCTCAGAGTTTGATGTATACGGTTTATCTAGGAATCACAAATAAAGATTTTACTGCTGAAATGGTATGGACTACAGAGTTTTGGTTAAGATCTTTAGGAGAATCGTATAGCAATAAGACACCAGAGAAAGGAATGTCTGTGTTAGAATCATTAGAATCAATATATGATATTCCAACAAAAGAAGCATTAAGATTACCTGATCAATATAAGAAGGATATATATCATGTATTGATTTGGATTATTAGAGAATTCTCAGAATTAAGAAAGAAAAATAATCTTGATGTAGGCACTAAAAGGGTAAGACTTGCAGAGTATATTGCAGCTTTATATGCATTGAAATTATCAAATGGAATGTTTTCATTTTCTGAAGAAGGAGATAAGATCCAAGTATCTCAAATCGAGAAAAGAATCTTTACTTTCCCAGACTATCTTCTTAAAGCTATTTCTAGAGATAGAATTATGGCGAGCAAAAACAATGTAAATGATATGGATGCTTTTAGCGCCATTAAATGGACATTTAAAGGAGTGTCTGGATTGGGAGATTCTAAAGATTCAGCTATTCCTCAAGGATATAAGCAGGTACATCCATCTCATCTTGGAAGAATCGATTTGGATTCATCATCACCTAATGATCCAGGTATGTCAGGAATGTTATGTCCGATGGCTCCAATATTTGATAACTATTTTTCAGACTTCAGTGAACCTAATAATTGGAGAGAAGATGTAAGAAATATGCTTCTTGAGTATCGTAAAATGAAAGGATTAAAAGAAGTATTTACATTTCAGAAAGAGATTGGAATTATTCCTGATGATACAGCAGAAGGGACTGTTGATGAAACTATTGATATTGTGGAGAAAAGAATTGTACCTTTCATTATCCAAGTAGATGAAAGAATGCTTGATATTTCTCCAGTAAAATTTAGCGAGGTGTAACTATGGCTAAATGTAATGCATGTGGAAAAGAAATGTTAGATCATGTTTCATGTGATTATAACTTTGTAACTGATGGTAAAGAAATTAGAAAAAGAATAAAATGTGGAGATCCAAAAGATCTCCACAATATATCCCCAGGTGAAACTTGTCATGACTGCGGAGCTCCATATGGAGGTTATCATCATATCGATTGTGATTCAGAAACATGTCCGATATGTGGAGGTCAGTTATTATCTTGCGATTGCGAAATTTATTATACAAAGATTGGTAATGTATCTACAAAACCATTTGTATATGAAAAGTGATTTTTCTTTAAAATGAAAAGACATCTCAATAATCGAAAAGTTTTAAAGAAAGAGGTGTAATTAAATGCTTGGAACTACAAGTGGCAAGAAAATATATAGATACTTTTTATTTTCACAATCACAATATAAATTAAGATCGGAAGCAGAACTTTCATTAGGAAAAACATACATTCCAGGGAAAGTTAGATCAAGAGGAAGATGGCAAGATTTTACAGAAATCTCATCTACACCGTCTAATTCTAAATATGCAGATTCTAAAATAGTAGCAGAAGGCTATCTTGAAGATATGACATACATGATGAATAAAAGTGAATGGAAGGTGAGATAGAGATGAAAAAAATAAAACCTATACAGTTTTTAAAAGCAAACCAATGTCCAGTATGTAGGGGGAAACTTGAATTAGTTGAAGAAGAAACATATGTGGCAGCAATAGACTCAAAAGGACTACCTATCGGAGGGCAATACTTTGTAGAACAGAGATTAAGATGCGTGAAATGTCATGCAGAATATAACTGTGAAAAGAAAGGTCCATGCTATCATATAGCTCCAGTATTACCACCTTTACCAGTTATAGTTGAGGATTTTAATCCTTTTTATCAATAAAAATACAAAAAGCATACCCAGTAAGATTTGATCTTACTGGGTATGAGGAGAAAATAATTATGAAAAAATTAACCTTACAGCTTCGTAGCAAAGAACAGGCAGAACAAATAATAGAAAAATCTTTATTAGAATTACTACAGACAATTGACACATCTCAAAAAGATTCCGGTCGGAGATATATCAAAATAATTCTGTCTAAAGATAATTCTATTATTATAAAAATGTTGGATCCTTACGAGGGACAACATGGATTTATACTATATGCATATTTTCTCTCGAAGAATGAAACTATATTTCCAGTATTTAGCTCAGTAGTTAGTTGGAGCACTATTGAAAGTGTGTCCAACAGTTTAGCTACAATAACAGTAGATTTCGCTCATAAACTAGAAGTTAAAAATATTGATATAGAATATTGTTTAGATGAAACTGATTTTATCAAATTTTCTACTATAGATTTTACAGTTTATGATAATGATACAATAGCAAATTATATCTTACAGTCAATGAATAGATACAATGATTGTATGGCTTTAAAAATATACTGTCATATAAATATTAGATGCCCAGAAGAAGTATCGTTTGAATATGTTATGAAAATACAGTATTCTGATATATTTTCAGACGATCGATATTCTGTATTAACCAAAGACACATCTGGAGATGTTGAAGAATATTATAGTTTAAATGCTAAAGAAGCTAGAGAAATAATAATGAACACATTAATTATTGGTAGAAAACTAATAAACGTAGTTAAACCAAATACACATGAAGAAGGGAAAATAATATTATTACAATTAACGGAGGAGAATTATAATGTTTAATGAAATTTATAATGGATTTGTAGAGATTTTGAAAAAAGGACCAGAAGAAGAAGTAGAATATATGAAAAAAGATAAAGGCAGAATACCTCATCTATTATCTTTATCATATGATTTTGATCCTTTAAAGATAGTAAGAGTAAAAACTATCAAATTTGTTAATAGTCCTAATATTATATTAGTATTAGCGTCATCTCCTAAAGGTAATCCTAATACAAAATATGCAGAGTATCTTGTAGTTGATGGTAAACTTAGCAAAGTCATATTGCTTAATATAGATGCACTAATGCAAGATACTGATACGGATAAATTTAGTAGAGAAGCTGCTTTTTCAATTGCTTCTTCAGTTTGTTATGCCGTTGATACGATTGTTCATTATTATTTTAATGGATTAAGTGATGATGATAAAGGTGATGTTGAATTAATGGGACGATTTGTTAAGTTAATGTACTATTCAACTCCTATACTTATAGTAAAACTTTTAGACAGATTGTATGATGGGAAAATAAATAAAATAGAAATGGCTGGCTTATTAGGAGTTGTATTAAATAACACCGATAGAATAACAATGTCAACTGTAGATTCCATCAGAGAGTTATTAGCAGGTACTTCGTTATATGACTTACTTGATAATAGTTTATTACTCCTTGCAAGTGAAGATGCGTATCCTGGATTATTTTATTCCGATGTCGACGATGAGTTGAAAGAAGATGAGGATAATGATGAAGATAAGACCGTTTAATTATGAACGTGCAGATACATGTCCATTATGTAGAGAGAAACGATCTATAGAAGCTTATACTGTTAATAATAAACCTATTCAATTATCTTTATCTTTAGATAGAGATAGGAAATTAACAGGATTAGGGATTAAATATCTTAAATGTAGAAATTGTAAATCGGAGTTCTTCCCTATGTGGTTGTATGATAAACCTTATCCTATGGTCGATATAAATTATTCTTACTTTATGAACGGATATATACAGAGCCTAAAAACATCAGAGACTGTTTAATTACAGTCTCTGATTTATTTTTATTTGTCCCAGAACCTAAAATTAATAAATTTGGAGGTTTAGAACATGAAAATAGTATCAGCAAGATTTAAAGGATTGCAAGGAATATATAACAAATCTGGAATAAAAGATATTTTTATAGATTTTACAAAATGCCAGCATAATATTATATATATTATTGGTGCTAATGGAAGTGGTAAATCTACACTGATGAGTGTGTTACATCCTCTTCCAGATAGCCCTCAAATGTATATAGATAGAGAACTTGGAGAAAAAGAATTAACTTATGAACAAGATGGTACGGTATATAGAATATTAATACAATATCCAGTTTATGGGAATGGAACTAGAGCTACAACCAAAGCATTTTTTACTCAAATTGAACCATCAGGTGCAGTGGAGTTAAATGCTAATGGTACTGTTGGGTCTTATAAAGATATACTATTTAATAAATTTAACCTAGATCCTAACTTTATGGCTTTGTCTCATATATCAGTAGAGAATAGAGGTATTGTAGAAAAAACTCCAGCAGAAAGAAAAAAGTATGTTGGTTTCTTATTGGATTCTGTGGCAGAGTATAATGATATATATAAGACTTTAGTCAAAAGATCAAGTTCATTTAAATCTATCATTAATAGTATTACTGCTAAAATAGATAGCATAGGAGATGAACAAAAATTATTAATGGATAAAAGTGCTGCAGATGCTAGATATATAGCGCTAGAGAATCAAAAAACGACGTTAACTTCCCAGATATCGTCAGCAGAAACTACAATAAAGATATTAGACCCTGAAGGAAAAAATCAGGAGTCTTATAAAAAATTATTTGCAGAGTATTCCCAGATAAAAGATACATTAGAATTTTATAATCATTCACTAGCTGGTTGTAAAATAAAATCATTAGAAGAAGCTAATAGATTATATATGGAGTTATCTGCACAGAAAATGAGATTAGAAACAGATATATCATCTATAGATGAATCTATTCAGGATACTATTCTCCTAAGAGAAGAAGAATCTAAAATTATATTTATTAAGACTCAAAAATATAATTCGATGATTGCCAATAGTAATATAGAGCAATTAAAGAAATATATTACAGAATATAGAAAACGTATATTTGGGTATGAGCAAATATTCAAAAAATGTGGTATAGCACCAGGTACTATTACTAAGGATGAGTATATTACTGCTATATCTATATTTGAGCAAATCAGATCATCTATATTAAATGTAAAATCATACGCAGATGATAGTTCTATATCGATGGCATGTGATATTATATTGAATGGTGGAGATGAGGCTATAGAATTAAATAATTTAATTGATGAGCATATTGCTATTAAAAATAAGATGAAGACCACTCAAGAATCTATTCAGTATTATTTAGGATTAAAAGATAGGTTAGATATTCTTAGTAATAGACCGTCATCATGCAATGTAAATGATTGTAGTTTTATTAAAGATGCTTTAATAGCTCAATCTAAAGAACCTGAAAAAAATCTAAAAGAATTATATGCTATATTAGATAGTCTTGTTACTATTGAATTGCAAATAAGAGAGAGATTAAATAAGTCTAATGAAATTATGAAAGTATATAATGATATCAAGATTATATTAAGATCTATAGATACAAATAAAAATATAATTCAAAAATTTCCTATAGCAGATCAGTTTTTAGATATATCTATTTTTGTAAATAAAATAAAAATAGGAGATCAATTTAATGAAATATATAATATGACTCAATATATTGATAGTGCTAATATTTTCGAATTATATCTTAATGATAAAAAAGTATTATTAGATTTTGAGGCTGATTATAAAGTTGCCAAATCTCATGAAGATATTATATTAGAATTACAAAAAGAGATTGAAGAAACTACAGCTAAACTTGATAGTATTGTATCCACAATAGAACGCAAACAAAATGAAAAATTGGAGAAACAAAAAGCTTTAAGTTCTGTAGAGACAGAAATAGTAGCAGTAGACAGAGCTATCGATATATATTCTAATATTAATACTGCTAATAATAAGAAAGTAGAGTTAGAATCAAAATTAAGAGTTATATCAGATAATATTGAGAAGATATCTAGAGAGATAGATGCTATCAATAAATCAAATTCGATTCTTAATTCAGTGATTAGAGAATTAGAGCCATTAGCGAATATGAAAGATCAAATCAATTATTCTTTGAACAAGTTGGCTGAATATAAAGCTGAATTGGAGGTATATACAAAAAAATATTCTACTATAGAATTACTTAAGAAATATTCATCTCCAACTAAAGGGGGTATTCAAACTATATTTATTAAATTATATATGGATAAAATTCTCAATTTAACTAATCAGCTATTAGGAATGCTGTTTAACGGTGAATTAGAATTACTTCCATATATTATAGATGAAAATGGATTTAAAATACCTGTAAGATGTAAAATAAATAACTTATCTGTTGATGATGTAAGTAATTGCTCTACATCGGAAAAATCAATGATAGCTGTGATTATGAGTTTTGCACTTGCATTTCATTCGAGCCAAATATATAATATTGTAAGATTAGATGAAGTTGATGGTGGACTAGACCAGGCAAATAGGGCAATGTTTCCAGTTATACTTGATGCTATATGTAGGACATTAAACATATCTCAGACTTTTATTATATCGCATTCGTCGGAATCTGATATGACTAATGTAGATATAATAAGTCTAACGCCAGTATCTAACGAAACTTTACGAGGAAATGTTATATTTCAACTATGACAATAAAAACTCGGAGTAAGGCTTAGCCTTACTCCAGTTTATTTTTTTTTCGAAATAGCCACATGTGCTCTTAGTACTTCCAGTGACCTATTTTTGTTGTTTTGCAATGAAAATCATTTTCATATTCATCATGGCAATAAAGACGAATATAATAAGCCCCGAATTCGCACATTGAAATTTTCAAGGAGGTTCACTTTTAGGCCGGCCGTACCGTAGTATTTTTATAATTATGTTTGTTTAATATTCATTCATTAGAGGTTGACCTACTAATATTAATGGATACGTTTCTCCAATATTGATATTTCTAGCAACTTTATTTTTTAAATCTATAGTAATATCTTCTAAAAACATCGCATCGTGTTTTTCAGCATTAGGAATAGATTGTCCTGTTGTCATATCAATTACATCAAAATATCTGGCGCCATTTTCTTGATTATATACAACTACTTGTTGAATATTAGGATTTTCTTCGAGATGCATCATATTTTGCTGAGGTGTAAGATTATTAAGATAATTAGCAAAATTTTCTTCTTGAGATCCAATTGATAATGTTTGAACAGGAGACCCTGCAACAGCCATTTGACTTACGTTAGGAAATGGATTTGTTGATACAGGAGTATTAACAAATGCTTTGTACATTTCCATAACTTTTTGATCATCATCCCCATCATTAGCTGCATTTGCTGCTTTAATTTCTTTGTAACGTTTCATTTCAAAATCATTACATTTTGAGATTGTGTTATTTAATTCTCTTGCAGCTGATATCTTATTTGCAATCATAGTTCCCATACTACCTTGTAATAAGGATAAATATTGATATTTATTTCTCATTGTTTTTGAATGACGAATATCTTCTATATCACCTTGAAGTTCTGTCATTGTGGAATCAAGTTGAACAATTGCAGATCTAAGGATATTATTAGTTTCTTGATACTTCTTTTCATATGGCTCGGTTGTCTCTATGAAAGATAATTCTCGTTTACTTTTATCGTCTCCAATATCAAAATTTTCTGCAACTTGTGTCATATGAGATGGGCTAGAAAATAATGGCATTCCATTCCCATTATTATTTTTTCTAGGTCTACCTCTTCTTTTTTTTCCAGTAGAAGATGTATCGTCTATATCTGATGCCATAATAGGCACATCGATAGATTTAGTAAAATCTATAATAATAGAACCGTCTGTAGGTTGTTCTATTTTTGTTTCTATTTCTCTAGTAAATGGTTTCATTACTAATACCTCCAATTCTTGTATATTATTAATTTGATGTGTAAACCTTATAATTGTATTTTTACAACCAAAATTACATATAAATAATACATAATTGTACCAGAACTGGGCAAGATAGGAGAGATTATTATGGCACTTTTATCAAGACATCCAAACGGATCAGATTTAACAGTTTTAAATACTTCATACCATTATCCGAGAAGAAATGAAGATACAGGTAAATATAATAAAGATTTTATTACAATTGTATATAAGGATAATATAACAGGAACAAAACATCATGAGATTATATACGAACCAAATTATAGATTTTATCAAGCTAATGATGATGTAAATATAGAGCATAATATGTTTTATATAGGCAAGGATAAAGTTCATCCTATTGAGTGTAAATTTTCTGAATTACAGAAAACAGTAGCAGAGATTACAGGAAATTTAGATTTCTTTTATGAAAATATAAAGACAGGAAATAGGAGAGCTAATAGAGCTTTAAATACTATTCCTAGTATTTTTAGTAGTGATGTAAATATAGAAGATCATTATAGAGCTAGATTTGCTCAGGATTATGTAAACGAAGTTCATCCTGTAACTAAAGGATATTTCGATATTGAGGTTGATACAAAAAGAATGAAAGGAGATTTTCCTCAAATGGGAGAATGTCCGATTAATGCAGTTTCGTATATTGATGATAAAACAAATACTGTAAATGTATTTTTATTAAGGGATATAGAAGGAGATAATCCTCTAATAGAAGAATTTGAATCTTCTAATTTTAGCAATCAACAATCTGCCCAACGATTATTTCAAGAACTTCAGCAATTTATAATAGATAATGTTGGCGGTCCAGATAAAGCAAAACAATTTGGTGTTGATAATTTAAATTTTCAGTTCATGTTTTTTGATGATGAAGTTAAATTATTATATACTTTATTTCAAGTAATTAATTCAAATTCACCAGACTTCATGCTAGCATGGAACATGGCATTCGATATCCCATATATAATAGAGAGATGTTATGTTTTAGGTATAGATCCAGCTATGGTATTATCTGCTATAGATTATATTGAAAAATATGCAACTTATTATATCGATGAACAGCATAGAAATGAATATGAATTAAGAGGAGATTATTATGATATAGCTGCAGATACAGTATATCTAGATCAGTTAGTTCAGTTCGCATCTAGAAGAAAAGGACAAGCAGCTTTCCCTAACTTTAAGCTTGATACCGCTGCCGATATTATCACAAAAGGGGCGGTAAGAAAATTAGACTATAGTCATATAACTACAAATCTTACAGAGTTACCATATATAGATTATAAGACATTTGTTTTCTACAATATCATGGATACAATTGCTCAAAAATGTATTGAGATGACAGTAGAAGATGTAGATTATATTTATGCAGTTAGTGTTGATAATGATACCAGATATTGCAAGGGTCATAGACAAACTGTATATCTAACTAATAGAACAAGAAAATTCTTTTACAGTAAAGGGTATATCTTAGGAAATAACTGTAATACTGGAGAATCATCTCCATATGCAGGAGCATTAGTAGGAGATCCGACTCATAATAGTGATTACGCTAAATTAAAAGACGGAGATCAGATTTACAATATTGTAGATAATAGTGATGATTTTGACTTTAAAGCACTATATCCAAGTATTGATAGAGAGAATAATTTAGCACCAGATACTATTATAGGAAAAATTTTAATAGATGAACCAGTTCATGGATTGGAAAATCCATATCATAATGAAGATTATGATAGAGGAGGACAATTTATAGAAGATCTTGTAACTGGAAATAACCTTGAATTTGGTAAGAGGTGGTTAGGATTAGCAGATGTGAATGAAATGCTTAATGATATAGATGAATATTTTGATATGCATATTTCATTTAGACCTGTTAATATATTTACCGAATCAGGAAATATTAAACCATTTGTTATAACACCTAATATCAAAAATGGGGAACTATCAAGACCTTTTGTCGTATTAGAAGAAGATGAAAAGATACATCCATTTGTAAGATATACTGGAGATAAAGATGAAATGGTGAAAAGTGTACTTGATAGTATATTATAAAAGTGATGAGACTAATCATATGATTAGTCTCATACTTTAATTAAGGAGAATATATTATGTGTAATGATGAAAATGTAAAAAAGACAAAGTATGAATCTTGTTCTGGAAGATTTAACGAAGAAAATAGTGGCAATCTATGTTTAGATGGTGAATTAGGATTATGTAAATATTGGGCGGATTGCCCATATATTGATAGAGGTAAAAACAAGAAAGACAAAATTGATCCAAGTGGCAAATTTCGTATTTTGGGGAGGATAAACTAATGTATGATGAAGAAAACGCAAAAGAAGGAAAAGAACATAAATCTTGTTATGGAAAATTCTATGGAGAAGATGGTAACACCGTCTGTTCAGACGGAGAACTAGGGTTATGTAATTATTGTGTAGAGTGCCAACAAGATGATATATATTATTAAAAAAAGGAGAATATTTTATGAAACTAATATTGAAGAAAGTAGCAATACTTACAATATTTATAGTTTATTTATTTATATCTAGTGCAATAACACCTGTATATGTAAATATGATAATAGGAGGTATTATAGGATACGTTTTAGGGAGGATGGATTAATGTATGATATTGATGCTACGATGAAGATAGCAAAAAGTATGAAAAGACCTATTGTTCATATAGGTAATAATTATATGCTTGGTACAGATATGGAATTTTGTACTTTAAGTATAATAGAGACAAATTCTATAATTCCACGACCGTTCACTACAACAATAAACGGATGGTTGAATAAAATAGGAAAAGATAAATTTGCTCAAGATCATCCGGAGATATTTTTCACAGAATACTTATGTCTTGATGAAAATTTGTATATAAACATATGGGAAGAGGACACTTATACTAAAAAAATATTTGAGCTTTTAGGAAAAGTTAATAATTATCTGTATGGAAAAAATCCTATATATTCTGGAACTAATTTTGAAAAAGATGAAAATTTTATCAGAAATGTAAGTAAACTTAAAGTATCAGATGGGTTGAAAACTTATACCATTGATAATACTTATATAATAACAAGTTTTAATAAAGTGCATTGTATCAATGCATCTGATAAAGTATCATTGAATATTTATGATAACGATAACGAATCTTATCTATATGAATTTATTATAGATAAGAAAAAATATATTGTAAAAGAATATATAAGATATAGAAAGATGAGCATTTAACTATGCTCATCTTTATTTTTTTGTCTTATTTATACCCAAAACATAAGAATAATTTGTAATTAAGCAAAAGGAGGTTATTACTTTGGCTAAGAAAGATGAGAATAAAAATCAGATATCAAAGAATATAATGTCAAAGTTATGGTCTTTACGGAAACAAATGGCTGGGGTATATAGAGATACTTACAGCACTGATATTACAAGTAAAGACGAACTTGATAGAATTGGTACTGATATTGAGGATAATATAAGCAAAATCTTATCAAGAAATAATACTAAAGATGTATCCAATATATCTCAATTATATGCTGTGGCTAATCTTAGGAATAATTTAAATGATAAAAAATATACTGAAGGTATTTTAAATTATTTTGAAGATAGTGCAGTAACCGATCAATTATTAAATTCATATCTTGATAATAAATGGGTAATTGAATTAGATAGAGAGATAGATGTGGTTTGTAAATATATGCCTAAATTGGTAGAAGCGTTAGATGCTATAAAAGATTCTGTACTAACAGCAGATAATTTTGATAAAGAATATCTCACTTTTCAAAGTCCTAATATAGGATCAGAAGAAAATTCTGCATTTATAGAAGAGATTGAAAGTATTAAAAAGACATATAAGATGTATGAACGTGTAGAAAGATGGTATGATAATACTTCTAAATATGGAGAACAGTTTGTATACAAAGTTCCATATAAGAAAGCATTATCCGTATTATTAAATAGACGTAAGAATACTAGGTTTTCTGGAGCAATGCCAGCATTATCTGGTGTTGGAGTTAGAGAGTCTGCTATAAGTTTAATTCATGAAGGTGGATTCCCTAGCTCTATGACTAAAAATAACGATTTATATGAGTCTTATCAAAAAGCTTCTCCTATTATAAAAGAGAATGGTATAAAGAATATTAAACTAGAAATAGTAAAAGATTCCTTATTAATAAGTGCAATAGAAGATAAATCTCATATAAATGAAATGGTTAATATATCAGAACAAGTATCTTTTATGTCAGAATCATCTTCTAATGATAAGGTTATAGATAATGAAATTTTTGATGTTCCAAAAAATGTTAAAAAAGACTTTTCATCCCAAGAAGGCATTATTGGAACTGGTAGAGTAGAACCAGAACAATTAAAAGTTCCAGGTTTATTATTAAAAGAACTTAAGCACGAAAATATTATTATGCTATATATGGATGATATTTGTTTGGGGTATTATTATCTTGAATTTCTAGATAAAGATGGAGTGTCTGTATATCAAGATAATCTATTTCAAAGAAAATCAGTAAGTTCAGTAGGATATAGTGCTGGAGTTAAATTACAAGATGAAGAAAATCAGTATAGAGCTACAGATGATTTGCTTAGATATTTATCTTCTGCCATTGTGGCTAATTTAGATGATAAATTTATCAATAACAATCCATACTTAAAGAAAGAGATTTATTCTGTTCTTAAATATAACGACATGTTTAATGCAGGTGGTATAGATAGAGTTAGAATTACATATCTTTCACCTAATGACGTTGAGCATATTATGTTTAAAGAAGATCCAGATACTCATAGAGGTATTTCTGATGTTGTTCCTGGTCTGATTCCTGCTAAAATGTGGTGCTGTTTATACATTGCAAATACTATTGGAATGCTTACTAGAGGACAAGATAAAAGAGTTTATTATGTGAAACAGAATGTGGAACAAAACATAGCTCAAACACTATTGAATGTGATTAATCAGATAAAGAAACAAAATATGAATATTATGCAAATTGAAAATATGAATAGTATTCTTGGTATTACTGGAAAATTTAATGATTATATAATTCCAGTAGGTCCTAGTGGAGATCCTCCGATTCAAATGGAAGTTATGCAGGGTCAAGAGATAGATCCTCAGACTGAATTTATGGATAAATTAGAAGAGACTGCTATTAATGCTACAGGTATTCCTATAGAATTAGTAACGGCAAGATTATCATTAGACTTCGCCACTCAACTTACTATGAGTAACAGTAAGTTCTTGCGATTTGTATTTAAACGACAATCTAAATTTGAAACTCATATTGGTAATATCATGACAGATATTTATAATACTGAGTATGAGAATAGCAGTGCAATTACAATAAAATGTGTACTTCCTGCACCTCTAATGCTGAATATAAATAATCTTAACCAGATTATAGAGCTTATAACTCAGCAAGCAGATACTTTAGCTAATATAGAATATCCAGACACGAATGATGAGAATACAGAAACAAAGAAAGCTTTCTTTAAGAAAGAATACGTTCATTACAAGTTAGGATCTTATCTTAAACAGAACGAGATAGACATGATCAAAGCTAAGGCAGAGTTTGACTTTAATAAAAACAAGCCAACAGAAGATAATCGATAAAAAAGAAATCCCAGTACCTTAATTGGTACTGGGATTTTTATTGTTGTTAGATATTTTCATCTCCAACTTTTTCAACGTAATTAGCAAGATCAGATTTGTTATTTGCTGCTGTATAGCTAAATCCTTCAATGCTAGCCTGGTCTCCACCAACAGGTTGACCGCCATCATATTCAAGATGAACAACTTTAGCTTTGTCAATCTGACCGATATTATCAAGATTAACACCTACAGAGTTAACTCCAGCTGTAGTAGCCACAGCATTCTTAACTGCGTTAGACTCATTGATAAATGCAAGAACTTGAAGAGCTCTCATATCAACTTCTGGTCCATCGATTACGAAACATTGCCATGTAAGTTCAACATCTTTCTTTTCAATAGAACCTTTTTCGGTTTCATAGATAGATGTAGGTGCTTTAGTAGGCCATGCGTTACATAACAGATAAGATTTTTCAAGCTGAAGCATAGTATTATCAGTAACAAGGTATAGCAAGTTAAATACTTCATTTTCGAATCCACCTGCCATTTTACCATATTTGATAAGACCATGATATGTTTTAGCCTGAGTACGAGGATCTTTAATACCTTCAAGATAATATCTCAAGAAGTTTGTGATAAGAGATCCAGATTTTTCTGTGAATGACATAGATACTTCGGTAGCTGACTGCTTGTTTACCTTACCTACAACGTTCATTGTAGAGATACCATCAGTAACTTCCAACGGATCTACTGTAATATCTTCGATACCGCTAAGTCCCTTGAATTCGAATTCAAGAATATAGCAGAACGCATCGAGCATCTTAGCTACATCGTCATCGACTTTAGCGATCTCTTCAAGATAAGCCGGTTTACTGATTACGCACAGATGTGAATAACCAGATTCATATAAGTTAAACTGAGCTGCATTAGAGAAGTCAGTAACACCTCTCATCATTGCATATTCAGCAACAGATAATGCTTTCTTTGTATACATTTTCATATCTTATTCACCTCCCTTTTAATACATCGGTTTATAGCTAGTATCACTATTAGCTACAGTAGCCTGCTCTGTTCCAAGAGTATAGATATTAAGAATCTCACTCTGAACAAAGTCTTTATGTTTAACTTTAAGGGATGCTTCGAAGATCTTATTAGCTTTCATAATATCATCCTGAACATATACAAATTCGAGAGATTCGAACCAACCTGTATATTTATTAATGATACGATTTACTGCTTTCTTGTAAGATTGCAGATCATCTGTAGAAATGAAGCTGTATCTGAACTTCGGACAATTATCACGTACATCTTTAACGATTGCCTGGATAGCAATAACGTTATTAGCGAATGATAATTGAGTAAGCTCTTCTTGACTCGTATACTCTGTTTCCAATGTAAGTACATTGTTTAATACAGAAGCATAGTTCAGTCTCATATCATCCAAAGCTACTTTCTGGTTTGTAACAGGAGTGATCTTTGGAGTGAAGTTTACTGTGCCTTCGATTGCTTCTGGGAACGTCCATCCGTACAGAATACCACAGTAAGGTGTATTTCTCTTCGTATTAAGATGATCAATAATACATCTTGAGATACCGTAACTAATTGTTACATTGATACGACGTTTTGTGAATGGGTTGAGAATCTGATAAGATTGTCCATACCATCCCGTAAACTTATCTCTAGGCATATCAATCATTTTCATCTGAGCATTTTCGAAAGTATTTACATCCAGACCAAGGTCTCCGAAGAAATAGAAATCTTTACGGAATTTAGCAAGGTTGTAAATAGCTTTCTTGACAGCATATGGGTAGTTGGCATCGATACATGCATCTGGCTTATACATATCCAGATTGAAGATATCGCTGTCAAAAGTACCGTTGTAAAACTCAACAAGTTCTTGTTCATATTCATCAGTGTCAATTGGCTTATCACCGAAAGCGCCATTAGTTCCTGATTCAAGACCAAATCCCATTGTGATGCCAAGGTTCTGGCTTGTTTCATCAAGAGCGTAGCCCTGTACAGGTGCTCCTTTACTGTCTTTTCCGAACAGAACATCGATCTTATATAATTCATCTACAGAAATACCTGAGATCTCAGAAACTCTAGCGTAGAATGCGTCTACACATTCTTCTAAAGCTTCTGCTCTACATTGAAGCATTTCTGTTGATGCCATACCGATATCCATAGATTTTTCCAGATAAATAACACCTGGAGTTAATGCAAAGTAAACGGATTCAGCATCTAAATCTTCAGATCCGAGATATTTGAATCTATAGATCATGAAGTTCTGATTTTTACTGATACCGTACTGAGGATCAATTCCAAAGCGTTTTGTAGAAACACCACGACCATTATCTACGATAATAGCAAGTGGATAAGTGAAGATATTCTCATCTTCATTTTCAACAAAAGATTTTCTTGCCTCTTCGGCAATCTCAGCCTGAGTCTTTTTTCCTGTAACAGTAACGAGTTCGTATTTTGTTTTCGCAATATTAATCATTACCTTTTCATTATTTTCGCCAGGGTTTGTTGTCTCCTGTTGTGTAACAGAATCAATATACAATGGCTTACCGTCTCTATCAGTCTTCTGAACTCTGTCAGTTGAAACTTTAGCAACGATAACGATATTTGCAAGAGTTGCATCTTTAGCAACTACACGTTTAATCATTAATTCGCCACCATTATTGATAATATTGGCAGCCTGGATTGCAGCCTGTCCATATTTTTCAAAATCGATAAAGTAGCCGAATAACTTATAAAAGTTCTGTCCGACTACACGAGTAATTTTTTCAGGTCCTCTATCGAATGCAGCCGCCGTTAACAATAACGGATTCGGCGTCTTTTCTACAGTAGGTTGTGATTGAATACCGGATTGATCAATCCAGTTATCTATTGTGCCTGGATACTGCATATCTTTTCCTCCTTTATATTCTATTATACATTTTATACTAATGTAATTACTGATATGTTTATAATAGGCAATATATATGGACTATAAAAATTAGCCTGTAAGAACTCTTTCAAGAGGCGTAGAATCATTGTTTTTATTCATTACAGCTCCTACTACAGCCTTATCAAAATTTTCACTTGTGAGTGATGTAAATGGACTTACTAACTTAGGTACCATTTTAACTGATATAGGATTATACGAACATAAATCGCTATCTAGAGATTTTCCTAATCTAAATGGTTTATTGATATCTTTTGGATCTCTACATAATTCAGAAACCAGCAATCCAAATAATGATGCTGGTAATTTATATGACGATCCATTGATTTCAATTGAATCTAAGAAATACTTATACAATTCTGTATAAGGAATTGTCTTTGGTATATTACCAGTATCTACAAATAATCTAAAGAAATCTTCTACATTAGTTATATCCTGGGGAACTTTGGTAGATACTATAATTTGGTCTTCTCCATTATTTTCATAATGAAAGATCCTATAATCTGATACAGAATTATCAGTAATAGCAAAGTTTTTTACTTTTTCTATTCTTCCAGGTTTAGTTATAAATCTAGAAGGAAAATAAAAGTTTTTAATTTTCTTTCCTGTCTCTATTTTACCTGACTTATTATTTACACTATAATTACAGATACCAATTAATTCAACAAAGTTACCTTCAATAACTGCAACTTTTCTATCGAAATAGACTTCTGGTACAAATAGTAAGAATTCTCCTTCTCCACTATAATACACAGATTCTTCTTTAACTTTTAAAAATCCAGGTATTGACATAATTATTCCTCCTTTCTCCTTTATAAAAGTGTTCAAGGCAAAAAGAAAATACCAACGTAATTTTACGTTGGTATTTGTATATAAAGAATAATTCTAATTATCTAGGTATATATGTATTAATGTATATATTTGCATAAAAATGTTCCCAGTTTCCCAAAGTACTTAATATTATTTGCTTCGTATCTTTTTTCATATATAAGGTCAAATATTCATTATTAATATAATTTACCCATGGTATATTGTAAGATGACCATGTAGATTGGCAGCATGATGAACCGACATCTATTGAAAAATCTACAGCTTTACTTGCTATATCAGGATTTACTTGAATTAGGTAATCAAAATCTATATAATAATACTGAACTTCTTCTCCAGGGTTAAGTTTCTGAATAATAAGAGCATCGTACACGACTAAATCTCAAGAAGACCCGTCACATGTAATTCTTCTTATTATATTTTTTCTAGTAAATTTATTAGGTGCCCAATCATGCCCAATAAGATTAAAATCTATTCTATCTGAACTTGCCATTCTTATATACCTCCCTAACATTTATGAAATTCATAAATGTTAGGTAAGAAACTTGTGTAATCGTAAGAAGTTACGATAAAATAACTTATTATATTTTTCTTTCAGTCCATTTAGCTCCATATCCTGTTTTTTGTAGTATGCTTATAGAAGAAATTCCATAGCATGTAACCATACAGAAAATCCAATTAGTATATTTTTTATATCCAAAACATTCGTAACTTAAACCTTGAGTTGCAACAAAATGTAAAGAGAACGGTCCATCTAGTATTTTAGTATCAATAATTTGCTCTATTTTTTGTATAGCTTGGGAGTCTGGAACATCAAGTTCTATTTCCAATCTTTGTATCCAAGCTAAGTCTTTAACTTTTATTTTATCACTACTTCCCATAATATACCTCCCTAACATTCGAAATAATTTCGAATGTTAGGTATATAAATAATGAAAAATAAAAACTCCCAGTAGGAAAATCCTACTGGGATATATTTTTTATAACGCTTTCTTTTTATGCAGATAGAATGTAATACTTGTTGAAGTATTGATAATAGCATCAATATTACCTACAACTTCCCAAGTACCTCCCATTGTTGCTGCGAAGAAGGTAGATGAAGAAGAGGTAGACCACATAACGGTTCCTACTGGAACATCTACTTTCTTGGCACTGTTAGCAGGACCTCCTGCAGAAGAAGAACCTGCATAATTGTGGGTATGAGATGCCGGAGCTGCATCGATAACAGATCTAAAATTAGCTTTTGATATATTGCCAATGTGAGTTGCTCCCGTAAATACTGGTATATATGAAAATGTTGTAGCTGAAGTTTCTTGATAAGATATAGTTATTTTAGCATTGTTGCTAGAGTCTCTCACGCCTCCAGCTGATGCTACAGCAGCATCTGCTATATCTGTAATATTAGCAATCTTATGTGTATGGCTTGTTGGAGCATATCCAGAGTGAGAGTGAGATGCTGCAGCTGCACCTATAGCTGCAGGAGTAATGTTAACCTCTTTAGCAGCAGAACCATCATAAGTTGCTGCCGCAGTACCATTTGTCTTAACTGTCAAAGCATATGGATTCTTAAGCGATGTAGGTAATCCAGTAATTTGACTTGCTGGATGTGTATGGCTAGAAGCTGCATAATTGTGGGTGTGTGAAGCATCCGCAGCGCCAATTTCTGACGGAGTTGGTTTATTTACTGAGCTATATATTTCACTCCAACTATTGAATGAAGTGCCATCATGGAGTCTATAATATATAATATTATTACTTCCATGTAATTTTTGTGCAATATGACCAGCAGCTGTTTTATACACTTCGAAACCAAAGTTGTCTACCAATGATGGTTTATTTTTTACAGTATTACCACCAGCAGCAAAATAATTTCCTGGAGTAAGCAAAGTGTTTAAATCTTCTGAAGTTAATTGCTTAGAGTAACTGTTTGGGATTTCTATATTCTTAGTTCCGTCGAATGAAATTCCATTAATAGTTCTAGCTGTTGCTAATTTTACTGCACTATTAGCAGAACCTCCTGCTGATCCAGACCCTGCATAGTTATGAGTATGGTTTGTAGGCGCATATCCAGAGTGAGAGTGAGATGCTGCAGCAGCGCCTATAGCTGCAGGAGTAATATTTACTGTCTTCGCAGACCCTCCGTTAAAAGTAAATTTATTAGTATCTTCAGTTGTACCGCCATTAAATTGCATAATAAGTGCATATGGACTTGCCTGTGCTGTTGGAATATTTACTGTTACTGCCCCCGAACCATCATAAGTTGCTGTAGCAGCACCTGTAAATTTAAGCGCATATGGGTTAGGCAACTTAGTAGGAAGCCCTGTAATTTGACTTGCTGGATGAGTATGACTAGCCGCAGCTTTACCATTTAATTGAGTTTGAACTGCACTTGTGACACCTTTCATATAGTTCAATTCAGCAGCTGTTGCTGTAACGCCTAATGCAGCTAATGTTAACGATATAGGCTGCCAAGTCCCATCTCCTCTAAGATACTTGTTATTTTCTCCAACTCCAGGAGTTGGAACAAAACCAGTCCCTCCTGCAGCTGAAGCAGTTGCTCCTTTAAATGTACTATGTCCATGACTAGCAGCTGCAGCTCCTACAGATGATGCCGTGATATTAACCTCTTTAGCTACAGAACCGTCATATACTGCAGCTGACGTTCCATTTGTCTTAACTGTCAAAGCATATGGATTCTTAAGTGATGTCGGAAGCCCTGTAATTTGACTTGCCGGATGCGTATGACTAGCAGCTGCAGCTCCTATTAACTCAGGTGTTATATTAACAGTCTTAGCTGCTGATCCGTTAAATGTAAATTTATTAGTACTTTCAGTTGTACCGCCATTCATTTGCAATGTTAAAGATGCATCTGTAGTGCCAGATGTAGGAATATTAACAGTAACTGCACCAGAACCATCATAAGTTGCTGTAGCAGCGCCTGTAAATTTAAGTACTTGCGGGTTAGGTAATCTAGTAGGTAATCCAGTGATATCTGAAGCTGCTATATTAGACCATGCTTCAGATCCAGCTGTCGCACCTGCTTTTAAATACTTACCTGCATTAGTTGTTCCTGTAGCAGGAACATGATGGTTACCATCTCCAGTAGGATGCTTATAAGGAGCTCCTGTTGCGAGAGGATCCCATTTAGAACCAGTATATACATAACTGGTACTGTTTTCTTTCACAAATACTCTTAAACCTGCGGTAGCGGCTTTAAGAGTAACAAGTCTATCTCTTTCGGCAATTGTGTCTACTTGTTGTCGCACATCTAATAACGCTTCAGCTTGAAGTTTAAAAGGTGATGCAACAATAATGCCTTTTTTGTCTTCGAATGCCATTTTTTCGCCTCCTACCATTGAAATTTATTATTAAAATTGGTTACTGTAGATTTATCACTAACGTAAACGTAGTAATCAACAGTAGAGCCATCTAGACATTGAATTGGTACGGTATATATTGTAAATGTGCTAGTTACATTGAAATTGTTCTGGTCGTAAATAGCACTTAACACGCCATATGATTTAGGATAAGCAAAAATAAAACGTTTATTATTTGCAGTAAACGAATAAGTTTTTGTTCCTTTACTTTCGATATGTTTTGTTAATGCTTTAATTTCCTCTTGAGTTGGAGTTGTATCGGTTGACAAACTTCCATGATATATAGGATGAACAAAGGTAAATGTACCTGTATTTTTTGATACAACTGCCCCAGTATCATCATATACTTTAGCTGTAAAATACTTATTAGTTCTAACTGCTATATTTAAAACAAAATCAAAAGTTCCACCTTTTGAAACTTCATCTGTTTTAGTAGCAATAATATTAGAACCGTCTACAATATCAATTTTTGTAAGGTTATTTGATTTAATTGTAGCATTAACTCTTATCTTAGTTACAGATACTAATGTACCTATCTCATAGATACCACCATTTCCGGGAGTTATCACTTGAGTAGATACAATTGGAGAAACGTATGGATATAATATCATATCAAACATTTCTTGAAAAGTCTTATTATCAAATGTGGTGCCTATGGGTATACCACCATGCTCCACATAAGTAGGTATATTTTTATTATATCGTGAACCTAAAGACCAATTGTCTTTTTCTTCCTGAGAAACAAATTGATGTTCTGGATCTGTTATAATTTCTCTAGCCATATGAGTGTGATATTTATTTGCCTTATCATTAATGGCATCTTCTACACTTGTACCATCTTCCATTATAACAGTTTTAGCCTTAGTTCTATAATATAAAGGCATATTATCTTGAGGTTCACCAGTAGAAGGGTCTTCTTCAGGATTATTAATCCTTTCTAATTCTTCTGACATGTATGTCACCTCCTTATTCTATTCTTATCCATGTATAATAATCAACGACACGTTTGCCGTCTTTATCCATACTAGCACCCGTACCAACAAATTTCCAAGTACCAGGGAACCATTTATTTGGATTAAATTCTCTATCATGAGATTCATATATTGTCCCAACTGGATGAATGTATCTAGCAACCATAGGATCGCCTTTATACGGTTCATCAAAGTTTGGTGGAAATTCATGAATATGATGATAATAGTCAATATACATCATTATTTGATCATACATTTTATCTGTATATTCATGATTTTCTTTATTTATTTTATCTATTTTTTCATCTAATCGATCAATTTCGTTTTTTACATAAACCTTAAAATTATTAAGATCTGTTTGCAAATCTGAAATAGTATCTTTATTGGTTTGATTATCTTGTTCTAATACAAATATCCTCTTTTCGTGATCTTTTGAAATTTCTTCTTCTTTAGCGATTCTTTTTTCATGATCAGCAATGATTTGTTGAATATTTGACACTTCTGAATCCAACCCATCAAGACGTTTGAATATTTCTACTATATTGTTTTGAGCATCGACAAGATCTTCTTGAATTCTACCAACTTGCTGTTTAGTCCGTTCATGATCTTCAAACAAATTATTTAATCTAGTTTCAAGCTCTTCGTCTTTATCAATCACATCTTTAAGATGATCGTCTATATATTTTTTTATCTCAGCAAACTCTCTCTCCATTTGATCTATAATGGCTTGCAATTTTTCATCTGAACTAAAAAATAATTGTAATTGTTCTACTGTTATTTGTTTGGTGTCAGATGTATCTTCGATAACCATTATGTCTGTAGGATTGATCTCAGAGTATTGCTTTTTTGGAAGTTCTTTGATCTTAATAGTAGGCAAACAAGTCTCCTCCTTTCCTATTAATTTAATATGATGTTTTTCGATACAGTCTATTATCAAAAAAATATAGAGGATAGCCAAATGGCTATCCTCTATTAATTTTTCTTTGTTTTTGAACTTTTTGATGTTCTATTACTTCATGATATAAATGTTGTGGAGGTAAATTATCATGAGGAACATATGTAAACCAAGTTCCATCATTTTTCTCGCAATCTTTTACAGTAAACCAGTCATCCCAAAATACTTTTAATCCGCTTTCATATATAGAGAAATTATATATAGCATCGTATTTTTGTATATCTATAACTTGATTTATAGGTATATTTATAATTTCAGCATTCATGTTATCACTAACGTCAAGGATAAGATGAATATTTCTTTCTAATAACTTAGCCATATTCGATCTTTCGCAATCAACTTCTTCCATCACAGTTCCAAATGGACTTGTGACAGGTCTAAGTTTCTTTCCATTTTCAGATACAGGGGCATCTGTTTTAGCTACAGTTAATAATCTTCCTCTATAAATATGATATTTCCATCCATCATAAGTTGCTATAGACATCATATGTCCAGATACAACTTCTTTTACAATAAGTCTTGTATGTATTTTCTTATCTTTAAAATAAGGTTTTACATATGAAATATCAAAAGCTCGTTTTTCGACAGCTTGTAATACTAACCCTGTATATGAACTAACACTTCTATCTATAAAACGATTTCTGTCATCTGGAGTATAACTAATCATAGGATTTTTGATGTGTTTAAGTTGCTCTAATTCCTCCGGTATAAACTGGAAATCTTTTCCATCTTCATCTATCGTAGGATATTCAGGTTCAGGTGGATCTGGAGGAAACTTGATATCTAAATTTTCTTCAGATGGATTTCTAAACCTATCATCTGGATACATCGGATGAGGATAATATACATCGCTTATAAAATCATTTCCAGGTTTATGATTTATAGGCGGAGCGCCATGAATATATAGTCCATGACGCTTTAATATCATTTCTGCAGCTTTTGAATAATCAAAGCCAGGTATTGAATCTATATGATGATCTGCCATTAATAATCACTCCTTTGAGTTTATTTACCAGCACGTCTTTTACTGATATCTTCTAAAAACATGTTGATATTATTAATGAGTTGATCGTGAAACTCTACATCTTTCTCATTATTTTTATCATAATAATCCAATGTAAGAATATTCTGAATGAAATAATACATGAATGTATGGTCTACTATATTATTAGGATCCATGTTCTTCATCTGAGTATATAAGATAAATACGCAGATAAATTCATTAATTACAACCATATCAAATTTCTTAGCAGCATGTCTGTCCAATGCTCTTTCGATAAGTTGTACGTCTTGAATAATATTTTGACTTTTTTGATATTTTACATTAAATTCCATACAAGTTCTCTTAAATTTTTCAAGCATAATCTTTTTAACTTTAATTTTATGCTTATTATAGAGATCATGCATCTCTTTAAATGTATAAGATTCGATAAATGCATTTCTAATATCATTACATCTACTAGCTTTATCAGTCTCTCCTTTAGATAAAAATTCCTCTGCAACTTTAGGAAGTTTATCTAGAAAGTAAGATTTAATATCACTCCAATACTTATCTTCTTTCATTCCTTTAACACCAGCATTCATTGCTTTTCTAATATTTTTCTGATAATCATATGTAACCACATTCATAACTTCAGAAGAAACAATTTCTTGCAATAAAGAAGATACCATATAATTTCTTCCCTCTTTTACAAAGTTACCCATTTTAGAACTCATTTCTGCGCCGATAGCAGAATTGATTTGATTCTTAATGATATCTGGCATTGCAGTGTAATAAGAGAATTTTTCTCCTTTTTTGAATTTCTCTACTGCTGTTCTGATCATATCAAAATCCTTAGGAGATAATGTAGTATTCGAGAACATTGCAGCCGTGATATCTTTGATAGTTTGATCTTTAACTTCAACTTTCTCGATATCAATATCATCCACCTCAATAGAATCATCTGCTAACATTTCTTCGAAACTTTGAAGTTCGTCTTCATCTTGTTCATACTCTTCAGCCATAACAGGTCTTCCCGTTACGGGATCGATAATTATGGAAGCTACTGATTCTTCTCCTTTATGATCTTCAGCTGCTAACTTTTTAGCCTCATCCATCATTTTTGTTGATGGGAAATCTTTAGCATTTTCTTCAATAATATCATTAATTTGACCAATCTGGTCATCAGTAAGATCTAAACCGGCATCTTCTTTTTTTACTTCATCTTGAAGTTTTCCTTCTTTTGCTAAATCATCTGCTGCTTTAATCATTTTGTCATACTGTTCATTTATATTCATAATTATTCTCCTTTTTATTTACTTACTACATACTTCTACGAAATATTGATATACGAATCTCACTAATGATTTAACTCTAGAATCTTCACCAAATCCATATTTCATAATAATATTTCTAATATCAGTCACATATTCGCTCATATCATCTCTAGAATAGCATGTCATAGTTGACACAATATTCTGATGATCTATAGCAAGTTGTAAATCTTTTATAGAATCTTTAGGTCCAGTAAGAAGATTTAAATATTCTTTATACTGGTCATTTCTATTAATTTTGTCAATACAAGCAAGCAATAATAAATCTTCATTTAAAGACTCAAATGATATTATATCATGAATAGCCCCTTTACAAAGATTTCTAGGTCTACGTCTATCCCCTTCATCTTCTATAGATAATGAATATTTAAAACTACAATATCCTACAGGATATAATTCTTGCCCACAATAAGATTGGATGAAATATTTATTCAATAATATAGATAAAACTACGAAAGGTTCGTCTGCAACATATCCTATATTTTTTACAGTTTTATGAATACCATCTACATTTTCTACTAAATTTACAGACGTAAGTCTTTGTATTCCTTCTCTTGATTCTACGACCATAATAATCCTCCTTTATACCAGATCAGTAAACTCTATATTTGCCAATCCTTGTAATGCAAATTTAACTTGAGTGGTTAATTCGGCATAGTGTTGATTAAAATAGTTTACAATCTGTCGTTTAAAGAAATCTCCGTTATCTAATAATATAGATTGAAGATATTTAGAAACCTGTCTGTTAGGTATATATGCTAAATCGATATAAGTATCAAATGGAATATCATATACGCATATATTTTGCAGAACAAATTCTAAATTAGCATGAATAATAGCTAATTTAGAGTTACTGTTTTTATATAGTTTCTTACTATATGCTGATGCATCTTTTTTCTTTGATGCTAATTCTAAAGTTTCGTAAATCATATTTTTTTCTCTATTAATATAATTTACAAAGAAATTAGTTATATAGATATTAAATCTAGCTACTAGAAAATCATATATCCATAAAGCAGCTGAATAAATATCATCATTTTCATTTGCAATGTATGTAATATTATGTGCTTTGCATACCATATCTACTATTTGACGATAAATATCGTATCGTTGAGAATTAATTTCTGAACTAAATTCTGGAATACCTGATAACGATACTTTATAATTTTGCTCAATAACCTCTACTATATTAGTCATTGACATCGAATAGTTTCTATATTTATTATTCAATGCATCTTCTACCAAATCTTCTATCATTTCAGGAGTAAATCTGCATACTATACTAGCAGCTTCATTAGCTGAAATGATAGCAAAATCTGAATTTTGTGATAAGTTCATGTTATCTTCCTCCTATACTATATATAAATTAATAAGTTGTTTTAGATAAACTTAAAAAGTATATCCAAGAGTATTCATGTACTCTTGGATATATTAAGTAATAATTATCTTAAATTTGTTATAGAATCAAAATCTTTTTGAATTTGCGATTTTTGTGGAGCATCTACATAATATGAATCGAAAACGCTATTAGGTATAGTATATATACCAGAACTTTCTCCATCATCATGAAGATGATTATGCTCATACCAAGCTTTCCTAGTTCTAGGGTCATTTCGAAGCATCTCATCAGCTCTTCGATTATCTTCATTTTGTTGATGATTCCACTCTTCATATGATATGGATTTACAAGAATCAAAGAATTGTTTCTGCTCTGCAGCAAATTCGGATTCGTCCACTACCATATCTCTAGCTATATTAGTAGTATCTTCTCCAAGTCCCATTTCTACTGTAATATCTTCGTCTGTAGAAATAGTTCCTTTTTGAAGACCATATCTTTCCATAAGGTCTTTGCCTTCGTACCAAATATATAATGCTAATAAGTATGAGAATATCTGGTCATCATGAGCATTAGATGCATGTTCAATTCTACCATTCTTTTTAACCTCTAATGTACAAAGTTCATTATATATTATAGGTGATATGAATTTAGCTTTGTGATTATCCATTCTATCTCTAAGAATTCCCATAAGTAATTCTCGAGATGCTTTTGTTTCATCAAAACCGTACACTTTAACTTTTTTAGTTATCTTCTGTATAGACATACCTTGAGCTCTTTCTTCTAACGTACGGTCTTTTATTTCATAATACAGATTACGCTTAATTTTAGTTTTAATGAGCTGTGATAATACACTAGCTCCGAAACCCGAATATTTCAATCTAGTCGCAACTTAGATTGCATGGCCATTTCCATGTCACTTCCATTACAGAACGTGCGTAGATCATGTGTCATTCCTAAAAAATAATTTAGGACCAGTATTTTTCTTCCTCCATTAGCTTGAGGTTCTACTCCCTCGTCAAGGGATGATCGTTGAACGTATATCTCACCTCCTTTCTATATAATAATATTGTATGAGATATTTCGCTGCTACACGTAGGCTTGTTAATAAGAACTTAGGATTTAACCTTATTCTCATCCAGACAACTTTTTTCTGCTTTCGCAACCATCACGCTCATCCTTACGGATCACGTTGTGGTGTGTCTGGCTCTTTACCTATAAGTCGTAGCAATTAACTCTGTTGAAACTTAACAATTACTCGTTAAGCTGCGATTTGCTGAATAGCTTCGCCATTACGTTCTATATTAACTATAGCATTCGGTATATATTTAGTTACCAATTCATATATAACTTTAGCTAAATCTGTTGTAGATATATAGTTACAGTTTAGACATGCAACTGTTTCTGTTGTTCTTGAGTCTACTACAGTTATAGCGGAAGCATCTTTACTATAACCACCAGATACGTCGACTCCTACTAATGGTGGCCAGTTTACACTTTCAGCCATCATAGGTTTATAAATATCAAGGAAATAATAGTTTCCTAATGCAACTTGCGTTACAGGTTCTTTAATAAGAGATTGTACTGTATCAAGATCTTGTTTTGTAAACGGAGAGTTATCTGAACTATTTGACCATTCGAGTAAAACTTCTCGTCTGATCGCAGGCCAGTTCTTCTTCATATCAATACAAATCTGTCTAAAGTATTCTTCTCCAGAACCAAGTTGCTTGTAGGTAAATCTCATATAGAAGAAACTACTATCTGTATTAGTATTCTTTAATTCTTGGAGTTTTTCTAAGCTCCAATCATAGTATTGCTCATTAAACGGTATAGCAGCATTTTTGGTTTCAAATGCATCCATACCTTCATCAGTAGTCATATCGCCAGGTGTTGTAGTGATAAGAATACCATAAGGAGCGCCATTTCGCTTAGCATTTTTAGATGCTGTTGAAAATGCAGGTGTTGCTGCAGAATAAATTATAGAGTTGTGCAAAATAAATGCATACTCATCATACCAATGTATAGGCATAGTACAACCACGACCGATACTGTTAGCGTTGGCTTTATTTCTAGCACCTGGTTTAGTGGAAATTTTATTGGAGTTAAATGGGTTTTTAATAGATTCTACGTTTTCAGATAATTTCATAGGTTTACCATCTTTACCCGGAACTTCATCAAATCGTAGATATCTAGGTAATGCAGATCTTATTTCTTTTATTCTGGCCAAGTTCAACTTAGAGTCATCATGTTTCTTGTTCATAAACATCATCTCTGAGTTGGTAGTACCAAATAAATAAACCCATAAATACCAGCATAATGCTGATACTGTTTTACCATGCTGACGAGGTAATTCTAAAAACATATTCCAGTTTAATATAAAACCAAAGTTAAGTGCAAGATTACCTCTATGAAGTTTATATCTTACACCGCCACCTACTGTATTACCTTGGTCAGGGATAAGAATTACTTCTCTAATAAAATACCAAAAGTTAATCATACACTCTCTTAGAATTTTAGCCTTCATCATTTCATTAAGAGTGGGATCTCTAGGATTAACTCCGGCTAAATCTCTATCATATAGTATAAGAAAGAATTTATTATTTTTAATTCCTTTAGCTTTCAAAAAATAATGCATTTCAAGGAACGATTTATTACTGGTCTCCATTTGATAATAAACTGAAACGGGACCTGATTGTTGTTGCTGAACAACCATATTGAGTTCACCTCCAATCAATTACTTATATGTACTAGAATGGAGGGTTTATATCAAAAAATAAAAGAGGAAGGTTTAAATACCTTCCTCTTTTATTTATTCTATAAATATACTATCAACTACTTTGCTTCTAGGAATAGCATGTTTCCTATACAAATAGAATGATAGTCTTGAAGCTATAAAGTTTGATACTATAATTACTGCTATAGATGCTAATAAATATAATATAACTGTAGATACCGGTGTGAATTCAATATCTGCTGCAGCAGATATAAGACACATTACTACTCCAGTCCCTGTCATAAATTGTGCAATTTTTACTATAGCATAATATACTGCAATTTTAATATCATTAACTTTTTTCGCTCTCTGTTTCTTTGTCATAACTTTTCTCATTTGTTTTTCTCCTGTTTTATATAATTGTATTAGTAGCTCCTATAACTAATAATATATGATAGAATGTATCGGACATATCAAAACATTTATCTTCTTTTCTGAAGAAGATCGTATTGTATTTTTTGATATCATTTGCCATTATGCAATAGCATCTATCGACAATGTATTTCACTTTAACATTACTAAAGATGAAACATCTGATTTCGAAATATATATCATTTAAGATTTTATCGATATTCTTATCATTATTATAACCTTATCTTTCTTATAAATTATTATGTATTCAGAGCAGCTTATTGCTGCTCTGAATGCTCTTTGATATAATTGTAACATACTGCCAAAAACAATTTAAGCGTTCTGAGAACGCTTTTTGTTACTTCCATACCTTTTTTATTATACAGCATATCGAAGTATGGACATGCAACCGCTAAAATTCTCTTATCATCTTCATCCAAACATTCCAAGTTATTAATACTTTGACCTGCTTTCACCAAAGTATCATAGAATAGTTCCGAATCTGTACCAACGACATCGTTAATACATGAAATCGCTACATCATATGTTACTCTCATAGTTATAGAATCTACTGAAACATCGTCATCGTCAGAATATGATCCTGCAACTTTTACATAATTTTCAAAAAATGTCTTCTGAACATCTTCATCCAATGAAGCTATTACTTCCAATTGAATAAACATTGCCATAAGTTCTGATGTAGTTGCTGCTTCTTGTACAAGTGCCTCCACTTCTGCTGCATTAACTGTTCCATTTGTCATTTCTTTGTTCATCATAATAATCCTCTTTTCTCCTATTTACGCATAGGTGCTTTGATATATTTTTTTTCTTTGAATTATGTAATATAGTAGATATTATTATACTATATTCACTATAATAATATGCTATTGAAATAGATGACTTTTACAAAAAAGAAAACGGAGTATGGTTAACCATACTCCGTGTTTTATTATTAATCTTCATCATCAGACATTACTGGCGGCTCTGTAAATACAAATGGCCTGATTGGACCTTCTACTTCCTTATCATCTACAAGGTTAGATTCTACTGGTTCCATACTCATATACATCTGTGGTTTAGTCATATAGAATAAATCCATTACAGATGGATCACTCTTCATAAACGATAATGGGTAGAATAATAACTTATTGATATCTTTATACATAAGAGATATAGTGATACTCTTATTATCTTTCAAAGCCTCGTTTAGAGTTATCATTCTATAAGTAGCATTTCGATACTGCCATTCAGGTTCAATCAAATTACTCTCATATGATTTACACTGATGAGATAAGATAATCTCAAGATGAATAGCATCAATATTCAATCCACCTTCGATGATAGTATCAACAAGAGCCTGAGTGATAGCATCTTTAGTAACAAGGCGTCTTACCTCCGCATTCTTATTAAGAATATTTTTAATCTTCTCTAATGTACGGCCAAGTTCATTATTTACTACTTCAATATAGAAAAGATTTTTATCTTTCAAAGAATCCAAATCCAAGATATATAATCCATCACTATCAGGAGTCTTCTTATTGATAATAGAATTTAGTTCAGGACTAAGATATAAACTATCCTCGTCAGATGTACTTATATAATACTCATTACCTTTAGGATCAATGATAGTACATCCGGTAACGTACGTATTGAATGCTAATGCTGGATCAATATCATCTTCCAACTCTTCATCATCTTCCATTGGGTCAAGTATAATCTTAAACTTCTTATAAGAAGTATCATCTTTGAGTTTGATCATACTATAGTTTATCTCAAAGAATGTATAGAAATTTTCGTTCCACATAAGCTTCTTAATATTTGTTTCAAGAAGATGCTTTGCTGACAACAATCTCTGTGTTAATAATGATGATAATAACTCAGCAGCAATCTTTCCGATATTGATATCGTTATTTGTATGAGATAAACCTCCGTAGCATCTATAACAAATACCATGCCCTCTAGATCTGGATGCACATGTAATTGGACTTCTGAACAATAATGTTTTTCCTACAAGATCAATATTATCTTTAATAGGCTCTAAAGACATTTGATATTCAACTCCATCTGGCGTAAATCTATACCAACGTCCTTTATACATAGACAAAGTCTTTGCATCTTTGATTGTAACTTGAACAAAGTGTTTAGAATCACATACATGATGAGGATCTGGATGTAATCGATCATCAATATTATTCAATCCAAGAATACGAGCAAATGCTCCAGATGTACCAACGTTTTGATGAGATAATACCTGAGCAATTCTGGCTTTATCTGCATCAATAGCATACAGTGCTGGATCTGATATGCCCCTGTTAGCATAGTTACCATTAATCATTAATGGATATACACCGCCATTGCCATCTGGTACAGTGCCAATATTAAACTGGAATTCACGATACTGTTTAATATTGATTCCTTCTTTAGCTTTGAAGTACGGAATAGCCCAGTGTTTTCCTGAATCGAGAATATGCTGAACCCCTCGTTTAGTGATTTTCATTCCAGTATCTTTTACGTCTTCGATAGGAATATTAGATAAATCGCAGTGGATACAATCATAAAAATCTTTATTGTTCAGCATAAGTTCAATAGTATCCTCATTGTTTGATGTGTTGTACAAGAACAATGAGAATTTATCAATAAACTGAAACTTATACATTACATCATCAATCATATTATTGATCTGCATATTAGTATAATTCTGTCTATTGAGTTTTAGGAACGTACTGTTGATATAATCAGCAATACTATCCTGAGTGATATCTTCATAATACCAAAGATATCTAGAATCGATTGGGTGATTACTTGATACAGGTAACCCCCAGAATAATAAGTTAAACCAATAGTCAAATACTGACAGTTTAACTGTTTCTCCATCTGTGAATGTAACTAATATAACAGATGTTTGGATTTGATCTGTTTCTATCCCATCTTTAAACAGATCAAGTAACTGATAGAAATGTAAATTCAATATATCCATATCAGTAAATATTGAAGTATTGATACACTGAACACCTGTGTTTATTAGTTCAGTATAACAACTGTATTGCGGCAGTGGGACTAGACGTTCCACTGCCATCTTTTCATTAAAAGATACTCTTTGATTCATTTGGCATGAACCTCCTTTAAGTTTGATCAATATAATAATATATTTTTATTATTCTGTTTTGGTATGATTAGAAAAAGATACGCACGTTACCCATTACAGGTAACGTGCACAGCTGCTTTGTTTTTAACCTAATCTTTCATTTCCACCGAATCTCATAAAGTTCTTTGGTAAAGCTGATTTCTTACCATGAAGATATTCAGCCTGAGCCTGTTTAGCAACCTTCTGTCCTTTATGACCATATTTTTTCATAATCTTAGCAACAAGGTCGCGTTTTTGCATTCTGTTTTTAACAAGCTTATCATACAACGGGTCGTTATTTTCTTTTGCAAGTAACAGAGCACCCATTTTTGTACGTCTTGTAAGGTCATCCTGTTTGTTAAGTCTAACAAGAGTTTTCTTAGACATTTTACCTTCCTGAACGAGCTGTTCACCAACACCACCAGCTTCACAGAACTCTTTAATCTTATCCTGAGGCAGATGTGCAATTTCATCTGCGATCATAACCTGCTCAAGTAATGTAGGATCGTTAAACTCTTCTTTGATTAAATCATTGGAGTTAGATCCAGGTACGATTGAATCGAATAACATGTTATTGTCCTCCTTTTATATAATTTGATCTTATATTTTTCTAAGATATTAATTACATGTTATTCGTAGTAAAACCATACTTTTAAAAAATAATATAGGCTTGAACTTATTAATAAAAGAACGTAATTGTACGTAAAATGGAGGAATTAGAATGGTTGAATACAAAATGTATGAAGACGAGATGGTTAGAGTTATTCAGAGATTAAAACCACAAATGGTTAGAGAAGATATAAGAAAAGCAGTGCAATACTCTATGAGTAAAAGGTATAAAGAAAATAAATGTATAGTTGATAATAATTATACAAAAACTCATACAGATAGTACATTATTAGAAATGGCGCAATGGATAAATTCAAGGGAACCAATATGTACAGCTTACGGTGTTATGTTTAAAAAGCATGGAGCTGAACCCCATCCATTAATCGAGTTAATCAGGTCATTCATGGACGGTAGAGATATAGATAAAGCTAAAATGTTTGAATATCTCGAAGCTCATGATTATGTAAATGCAGCTAAATATAACCTAAAACAATTGCTTAAATAGTTAGGCAGGTTACATGGTGACATGTAGCAAAAAGCATTCCGTGAATTGCTGGGAAGGTGTAAAGCCTCAGGGACCACAACGTGACTGGTAACAGTGAGCGTGATGGTTGTCGAAAGACAGAAAAAACTCCTGAGGATGGCATATGCTGAGAAAAAGCCATATATTTATGGTGCTAAGTGCCTGCTCGTGAAATTACCAATCAGCAGCTTTATTTAAAAAATATTATATAAACTTTTTAGTAGTACGTTAATGAAAGGAGCTGTGTATATGTATTCAAAAATAAAACCTTTTGTAATTATGGACAGTGTACAATATATAGAAAATGAGAAGTGGTTACCAGTATTTGATCCTGAATATAGTATTAAACCGTATTATGTAATTAGCAACTACGGTAGGATTTTCAGTACATCTAGGGGGCAAGGAAAATTAATGTCTCCAGTTATGAATGAAGATGGATATCTTAGAATACAACTTAGTTTAAATAATGGAACTAAAAGATATTTTCAACTACACAGACTTGTATTATATACTTTTAATTATATACCAGGTTGCGAGAAACTCCAAGTTAATCATAAAGATACAATTAAAACTCATAATTGGGTATATAATCTAGAATGGGTTACTTGTAGAGAGAATATTTTACATGCTATTGCTTCAGGAGTATTTGCACAATTAGGAGAATCAAATGCTAATTGTAATACAACGGATGAGCAAGTTCATAAAGTATGTCAAATGTGGATAGAAGGTTATTCTATAAACGATATAGCAGAGTCAGTAAATATATCTATTTCAAATGTAAGTAATATAGTATCTGGTTCTAGCAGAAAATATATAACCAGTGAATATAATTTGCAAAAAAGACAAGAAAATAGATTAACAGAAAATGAAGTTCATGCAGTATGTAAATTTATTCAAGATAACAAATATAATTATAAACTGATGAAAGATCTAGACCAGGCGGCAGCTATATCTATAGGAAAAACTGATAAAAATACAATAACAGCAATTTCTCATGTTCGGAATAGAGATACGTATACAAAAATTTCAAATAATTATAGTTTTTAAATGGAGTTCAACGACTATCCCATATGGATCTTGAAATAGATCAACAGGAGTAGGGCCAAGCGGTGGGCGAAAATCCCTTAAATCGAAGTGCGGAACATCTCATAATTAGAGATGAAGATATAGTCTAGTCTTTAGAGAAACACTAAAGAAACGAAAGTTTACTTGAGAGTAGCGACCTCAGGTTAATATAAACGTGACAAACGAGATGCAAATAGTATATATGGATGTCTTGGTAATGCAGCTTGTGTGTTATATAATTTATATGTAGCTGCATCAATTACAGCTCAAGGAAGATCAGTTATATCAACGGCAACAATGTTCTTTGAAAGTTTTATGGCAAACAATGTAAAATTTGGTTCATTGGAAGAGGTATTACATTTCATTGATTGTGTATGCTCTGAAAAAAATACAAGAATATTTAATGATATGAATGTATTAGATTTCAATATATCAGTAGATTTATGTTTTGCCAAGATTATGAGAACCTGTGGAGATTGGAGGAAAGGTAGAATTAAATGGGTCCCGTCATATGAAGACGCAAAACTTATTTATTCTACATTAAGATCATTAAATCAAGAAGATTTGAATAGATTATTCTATAAAAATAATTTATATGCATTTCTCGAGAACAGGTCAATTATTAATGGGATTAAATATATTTTAAAATCATTAAAAGAACCATATTTATCTCCAAATAAAGTTCCAGATGAAATAAAAGTAGAATTAGATACTTTACAGGATTTATTTAGAGAGTATGTATACTATCCTCATATGTATATTGATAGAATAGATAGATGTAATAATATGATCAAAGATGTATGTGTAATATCTGATACAGATAGTACAATTGTAAGTTTCGATGCATTCTATCATTTCGTACTGGATAGATTAGTTGGAGAGGATATTTATATATCAACGCTAGAAGCAGATTTAGAAAAAGACAAATACATCCAAATTACTCCAAAGAAAGAATTAAGATATGATTTTATGAATGATGAAATAGTAGAGAGAGATTCTATGATTAGACCATTCGTAATATCCAGACAAAATAATCTTAGATTTAGTATAATCAATATTATTGCATATATTAGTGGTAATTTATGTAATGAGTATGTAGAGTTATATACTAAATGTAATCATTCTTATAAAGAAGGTAAAAAATGTTTATTATATTTAAAAAATGAGTTCTTATTTAGCAGAGCGTTATTGACTAATAATAAGAAAAACTATGCAACTAACCAAGAGCTTAAAGAAGGAGTTATTCTTGAACAGAATATTGATAGAGCTCTAGATATCAAAGGTCTCCCTATAAATAAATCTACATTAAATGAATCTGCAAAAGAAGCATTACAGAAAATATTATATGAAGATGTATTGACTGCAGATAGAATCGATCAGACTAGAATTATAGAGAAGATAGCTATATTAGAAAAACAGATAGAAGAATCTTTAAGAAATGGTGAAAAGAAATTCTATAAACCTTTAGCTATTAAAGCTATGTCTAGCTACGAAGATCCAATGAGAATTCAAGGTATTAAGGCATCTATAGTATGGAATAAAGTTAGAGGAGATCAATTAGAAGCAATTGATTTGGATGCTCGAAATACAATAGGGGTAGTTAAAGTAAATATCAATCCATCAAATATAAGTGCAATCGAACAATCATATCCAGATGTATATAATAGATTTGTACAATTATTTATGGACAATACATTTTTTAGAAATGGAAAGAAAGAGATTACTACATTAGCTATACCTGTAAATGTAGATACGCCAGAATGGGTTAGAGAATTTATCGATTATAGAACTATTATAAATGATAGTATAACAAACTTCCCATTTGAATCGGTAGGTATAACAAGACTTGGGTCTGGTGATATAAATTATAGTACGATAATGAAAATATAGAAAAAATAAAAGCAGAGTACTTTTTCAGTACTCTGCTCTTTTTATTGCTCTGATCATATTACGAAAACTTCATCTATAGGATAAACCAAAAGCGAAGATTTTGCATTTTCAGAACTATCTATCGTAAATGTACGTCTTTCATAGTCAATTTCACACACTCTTCCAGTTAAAGGTATAATGTATTTATTCATAACTCTGATAATGTCACCCACTACATATTCACATTCATCGCAAACAATAACATCATACTCAGTTATTTTAATATCATCTATATTTTGACTAATATTATAACCTTCAGATATATCAAGAACATTGAGACAATAGTTTAATATCTGATCTAATGAACACTGTATTATTTCACTATATATTTTAGTAGATACATCTAATGTAAATATTGGGTTAGATTTATCATGTATATCTATTTTGATTATCGGAAGAGCTCTAACTTTCATCCCTTTTTCTTTATTCATCCAGTGGATTGGTACCAATACACCAATACTTAACTCTATTATTGGTATTATTTGACTATAGTCTTTTTTTTTTGGTATAACTTTAATCATATATCTTTTTTCAATACTAATACTCATAATTGTAATTCTCCTTTATATAATTATTTTTTTATCATACTTCTTGAACAACAATCTTTCCTAAATATAAATATAGCACAGCTTTGTCAAATTTGCAAGAGAAATTTGCAAGAGAAAGGCGAAAAAGAAAGAAAAATATGCGGCAGGTTCTGCATCAATATAATTATAACATGAAAAAACAATTTTACTATAAAGAATTATTATATCTTCGGTGCGTATTTCAATACTTGGCGACCTTATAGGTCTGATTCAGCAGCTGCCAGAACACAGGGATATCATAGGCAAGCGAGCATACACTGATGCCGCAAAGCCCGTATTTTTCAACCACCGCGAGCTTTGCGGCAAGAGAATGTGCGTCTTCATAGCAGAGTGTGTGCCCGACCGGGCAGTGATACGCATCTTCCGTGTACACGGCAAACGGCGTTTGCACCGTCTCATCAAAGCGCACGTC
>OGQJ01000189.1_pt1 | contig 64997 bp, 89 predicted proteins | sample 1553161 | NCBI WGS metagenome assembly OGQJ01 (sample SAMEA2579923, study PRJEB22360) | human gut metagenome | biome: human gut; feature: human-associated habitat; material: faeces | place: Denmark | collected 2008/2010 | reverse complement strand
CGGGAATCCTTGGGAAGAATTCGAGGAAGAATGGGGAAAGTTCAGGACGGAATATGATCCGCTCAAGCTTATTAAACATACGGATGAGTTATATTTCTTTAATACAAGGGAAGAGCATTCTCCGATTTTGTTTCTTCGGCCGGACTTAAAGGAGAAATGGCATTTCAGGCATTCTGTTTATAGCGTGCTCGAAAATAAAGAACTTCTTGACGAATATGAAGAGTTTTGCCATAACTTCTTTTTAAAGTACCTTTACTATGACCCTCGAAGGCAGGACGATAAAGTTTGGGATAGTTACGCTATGCAAAGGAGGTTTTATTTCTGGGATTTTCTAATGAAAGAGTACACCAGGCAGTCCGGACGAAACAGTTATGACGTTAAGCACATCTGGCGTCCGTTCAAACCGTTTAATCTTCGCTTTATTGAAAGCTGGAAAGAAGGGTCTTTCTTGAGCTATAAAGAAAAATATTTGATAAGTCCGGTAAAATTAAAGTTTGTCAATGAATTTATTCCGGAAGGGGCACCAAAAAACAGCGAGGAAAGAAATATCATAAAAGCATGAAGATTACTATAAATCTTACTTCTGCCGATAATTTTAACTGCAAGTCCTGAATTTTATTCAATAAACCTCACGAATATCGTAAAATGATGGAGATTGTAATAAAGGTTAATAACATTTCTCAAATAAGGCAAATTGCTGAAAGTTTGCCCGAAAAGTTCTTAAGTGAAACTGTCCTGAATAACGAACCGATTTTGAATTACCTTCGGAATACTTTAATATTTCACAGAGAAAAGAAAATATTTTCGATTGAGTACCTTAATAAAATGTTCGTGCTCAATCAAATCAATATCGGGCAGATTTTAGACTCAAAAGGACGGATTTTAGCCGATTTGGAACATAGTAAAAACGAGGTTCCATTTGAAATCTGGTGCGGCGTGGTCAGGCTGGCTTCTTTTTCCAGTTATGCTTCGGCCAGGATCTTTTTGAATAATTTGAATTCAGATTCGTTAAAATATATTGATTTAACTTTTCATATTAAACGAATTAACGCAGATAAATTGATAAAAATAAACCCACGTTGGTTTGTCGTATATACGGATGAAGAAGGCGAGATCCAGGCTGCAATGTTCTTATCCGAATCATTGGACGAAATTATTTCAGGAAGTTGGGAAGGTGAAAATATATCCGTTTGGGACTTGAGAAGAAATATATTTGTAGGAAACCTTAACAAAGGAATCCAAAAATATTGGACGAACACCTTAGATTGCTGAGGTTTAATTTATAATAAAAATATGATTGAACTTAATGCTTCTTCTGAAAATGCTTTCAAATTATATAACTTTTTGAACGAAGGAGAAAGAAAACATATCAGAGTAAACGGTATTTTACTCAGTAAAATTAAAGAAAAATATCTGCGTTTATATCTGAACAATATTTGCGGACGGACAAGCCTTTATTTTGATGAAACAATGTTCGGGAATATTAAACCGGGCGACCAATGGATCGTGACAAATGAAAACGACGAACGCCTCGGATATATTCAGAATATTCGTAATTATAATACAAAATATTATATTTTTATCGGAGAGAAACTTCTTTCAACCGTTAACCTTTGGCCTGAAGTTGAAAAATTCATTAACAGCCTGGATAAAAGTATCATGGATAGTATAAGAATAAGTTATCATCCGGATTGGAACGGAATATGCTGGAACGGTATTAAAGATGAAAAATGCTATTTGCTTATATATGACGATAATGAAATCATGTTCAAATCCGAAGGCTGTTCCGTTCCGTTCAGAAGCGACAAAGATTGGAATGAAGTAAAGGTAATCGATTTTAAGGATAATCTGAAACAAATCGCGAAGCTTAAACGAGAAATCAATGAATACTGTAACATTTGAGACAAATAATCTGCGAAGTTTTATATCTTTTATGACTAAGGATGAAAGGGAAAGCCTGGTCATCGACGGAACTCCGGTTAATGAGTTCAATCAGGTAATCACAATAAATTGTAATGAAGGGGTTGAAACAATCCGTACGTTCAAAGAAGCTTTGAATGAAAAGAATGTGTATGTTAAATCATTGGCCAATGAACCCATCGGAGAAATCCGGAACAAAAAGGTCGGAACTTTGTCGTTATATGTTGCTGGAAAGCATATTCTGGAGTTTGATAATAAGGATGAAGTAATCAGATATGTTGAAGCCAATATTAAAAGGGAAAGTGTCGTTCTTGTCCAGTTCAATGGCATTTGTCCACAAGCACCAGTGATGAAATATGAAGAGTTTAAGAAGCAAACCAGTAAGTTTGTATTCAAAGATGACAGCAGTTCTAAATGGGATTATAAGTGTTTAAACCGAGTCCAAAAGATTCAATTATTCCAATTGTTCCTAACGGTTAAATTCATCGGATTGTTTAATGTAAATGAAGCGAAAAGATTTTTGACTGAATTGAATTGAATTGAATTAATTCGGAAGAGTTTTTTATTTTACATTTATACTGCCAAATTTGATTGGAAATGTGACGTAAAAAGTTGACGAAAGCGAGACAAAGCAGACATTTATGATAAAGGTCTCAAGAATTTGGCAGATTCTAGAAGGATATAATGAGTTGACAAATAATGAAATAACGGTTTTTATAGTGAAAAATGCGTTTTAAGGTACCGTCATTCTCTCCGGAAGTCCATCCTTATGTGAAGTATTGCTTTCAAGTATAAAGAGCATGTAAGAGATCGTCGACGTTTCCGGATGATGCGAAACAGGTGAAGGAGATGACAAAGATTCCGATTATATATGAAATAATTAGCTTAAGTCATACTATTATTTTAGTTCTGTCAAATTCGAACTGATGGACGATTAAGCAATCAAGTTCTATTTCATATAGGAATAAAACATTCCAGCCAGAGATTACATTCATCCAAATCAGAGAAAGTTCATCTATATTATATTCATTCCGGTCAAATAAGAAAAAGTTCATTCAAATCAGAGAAGGTCCGGTCAAATAATGTCTGCTCCAGATAGCATAGGAATGATCGGATTTTGTTTTATCTCATTATAATTCAATATATTTCCGATTAAATTCCATTATATTAAAGCAAATAAAAAACCCCTCCGACTGCTATCAGTCGGAGGGGTTTTCGTTATAGTCTATTTGATTTACTTCTTCTTAGTTACAACCAATTCCTCACCATCCGGTCGTTCTTCTGTATTCAGTTCAAAGTAAGCCTGATATACTTCTTCTCCCTTTTGGAAAGTCATCAACGTATTAGCTTCAGTATACCTGAGGGGAATATTTCCAAATGCCTCCTGCAGAGCAGGTTTTACAAGTTCTTCATACTTAGATGTAATCTTTCCGATGAGTTCTTCAACCTTGTCCATTTCACCCTTGACACAAGCCAGTTCAATTGCCGGAGCTTGCTTGGTCTTGACCGATTGAAGCGATTGATAACCGGACTTGTCTACAGGAATGATGATTACAAACGGATTGCCGTCGTTGATGCTGACTTTAACTTCAGTATTCTTCTTATCTGCTGCTGCTTTCATATTATTATATTATTTGTGGTTTGTGTTTTATTTGTTGATTGCCAACACTTTTATAATAACTGAATCCACATTTTCATCAGGTGTTAACCTTAACTGCTGATATAAAAAATGTTTCATCTTTTATTATATTATTGACTTATCATATTGTTCCTTTTAACATTGATTGTTATCAGGTACACTTTTATAATAATAATTTACATAACCTTTGAAGGTGCATTTTTATTACTGTTAATCAGTCACCTGTATTTGCTAAGGCTTGACATACAATTTTAATTGTATGTTATTGTATAATTCAGGCTTAAATCACCTATATCTATTAAGGCTTAAAATATAATCTGTCCGAAATAGAGCACCATTGATTATCAAGACATTATATCTAATTCTCCCTAAGTTTACCACCTTTGAATAATCACCTGTATTTGCTAAGGCTTACCATATAATTAAAATTGTATAATACCGTATTGTTCTCATTATATAAGAACAATTTTTACAGTAATTCAGTTTTAATTATCGTTTATACTAAAAAATAATATTGATTGCACCAATTATGGTATAGTTTTGATTCATTAAGAAGAAGACAATTCAGTTTGATTTTTATCTGAAAAGTCCGTTTGCTCTATATCAACAAACTTGATTTAAAAAATATTGATTTGCGCTTTATTGACTTAAAATCAATAAGTTATATAAGACCATCATATTTTAGGCTATTTTTTAAGCAGTTAATTTCTTTATATTGTAAAAAGTACCTCAAACGGTATATTCACCTGATAGGATCAAGATATAATATATTATAAAAGTATGAATAACAGTTACCAACTGAAAATGCAATTAGGTCAAAGCCAATATATTATTAAAATAACTGATTCATTTTTTAATGGTGAATTAAAGGAACTGTTTATTGATATTTGTAGAATAATAGAAAATATTGATAAGGTATTAGGTCCTGGCTTAAGCTATATCGCAAGTAAGGCTGAACTTGCAATTTATATTCAAAATCCTTTTTATTCAAGAAAAATAAGCATAGGCAAAAGACAATATAAATCATTGTTTTCTTTCAGAACAGATATTTGCAAATCATTTATAGATTATATTATGAGGAATAAACTTGTTTCTGAACATTTAATTTATGTTTATGATTCAATTAAACAAGTCAGAAGGTTTGAACCGATTATATATACAGTCAGCAGATTGTAATACAATATACAGTATACTAAGATAAAAGCACAGATTGGAGGAAGTTTTATTTTCCTCCAATCTGTGCTTTTATTATAACTTATTAAAAATAAATCAATAAAGCGCAAATCAATATTTTTCAAATCAAGTTTGTTGATATAGGGCAAACGGACTTTCAAGAATAGTTTTTCTCTATAAAAAATAAGAAACAATATACAATATACTGTATATTAAATTTTATTATCAGTAATCACCCTAATAGTTTAAGATTTCCTTTATAATAAGAATACACATGAGCAAAGCTAAAAATCAAGAAACGACTGTTGAAACTAAGAATACCGAAGTTAAAGCAAACCTGAATGGGCAGGAAGTCATCCTTATCATTCCAGTAGCTAAATCGGGTTATCAAGGCCTTCAGTCAACCAAGTCCAAGAATAAAGATAAGATCACTTTGCATTTTGAAAGAAATGAGGTTGAGAAAGGAGAAGAAGAAATTAAGAAAATCTCTCAGAAGTATCTTGAACTGGTTAAACCGTTTCTTACTAATCTGTTTAAGGGATTTGAAGGTTCTATCTCTTTCACTGAAGCCAATACCCTCATGGTCTTCGACTGCGGTTCTCATGGAGAAAGGAAGGTTACTTTCAACCTGACTGAAGAAGACTCCAAGGAAGAAATGTCTCTGAGTATTATCGGCGAATAATGAATTAATTCAAGGGTTCCTAAGATTTGAAAGATAATCTTAGAAACCCTTTTTTATAAAAATATTTCGAGAATATTTATAAAAAATATCCTAAAAGAATTTATAAGAATATAAACTTTAAATTGAGTATAAGACTAAAGAATCTTATTTTTATATTCTAAAAAAGTTATTATAAGAATTCCTCAGAATATACCGGTGTTGTTCTGATGTAATATTACCTTGTTGATCATCACCTTTGATGATTTAATTATCGTTAAAGTCACCTTAACTGTTTAAGATCAGTTGTACAATAATATTATGAAGATGCTCAAATACATTCTTACTATTCCTACCTTGGCACTTTCTTGTGATTACTTCTTAATGGAAGATATTGAAAGGGGAATTGGTTTAGGAATAGTAACTCTTCTTATTACTTTTCTATGTTTAGCTCTTAACCAAGAAGAGAAAAAAGAAAAGGACATTTACAGTTTATAAGATAATAGTCACCTTAACTGATTAAGATCAATCATATAATAATATTATGAATGAAGATAATAAACTTTTGGAGATGATAATTGAAATGCTTTTAAAGAAAGGATTCAGCAGAAAGATGGCAGAACATAATGCAAAGATTATGATTGAAGATATGGCGACTCAAAACTGGAGTTTGCTTCACGAAGAATGATCCTGAACTAAACTGAAGCAGGACTTCCCAGCACCGGTGTGGCCTTATACCGCACCGGTGCTTCTTTTTATATATACACCTATGTAAATTGAGGCTTGATATAGAATAAGCCTTCCATATATGAGAGGTCTTGCATTAGGGAATGCTAATATATAATTGACCTTATAAATCGAAGGTGCCCTGCCAAGGCATTTTAATTTTAATTTTAAAAAATAAAAATTTGAAAATAAAAATTTAAATTCAGCCCGCTGAATTATGATGAATATTATTTTCTTTAAAATTTTTCGGAATTATCCTCTCCTGCTCCATGGAAAGAGGAATAAAAACTTCTTTCAAAAAAGAAAGTTTTTTACAAATAAATTTCTATATGTGAGACAATACAAAAATTAACAAGCTATATTTTTAATAGAATCTAAAAGGCTATTAAGCTTATGTGTAGTAGCTTCGTCGTTCCAAGATGCCTCAGCTTTTCTCTCATCTGGATTATATTCAAAACGGAATTTATTAGAATCTACGGTGCAAACATTATGATTCAATCCTATTCCTTTATTTTTCTCAAAAGAAACAAGTCCAGCATACTTAGAGTCTTCTAATAAAGACACTAAACGGAAACTCTTTTCATCAGGTTCTTCTGATTGAATCATAATATCAAAATGTACTTTCCTATCTAAGGCTTTTTTAATAGCATACATAAGTTCTAAATCATTATAAATTTCATGATTTAAACTATGAGTAAAGATACGAACACTATTTTCTGCTGAATTGATGAATTCAGTCAATACAACCTTGGCATCACCTGTTGAGTCATTGAAAAAAATGCTGATTATCAACTGCATTTTTCATAGCTTCAACATAAACTTTATATATTGTCCGACATGATGATTACATGGGTATCAAAAAATTAAACATAATTAACGCCCTCTGAACCGTTTACATAAATGCAGGTAAAAGTAACAGTACAATAGTTAAGAAATCTTAAAACCGTTTAATCAACTTCTAATATAGAAAAAACTGATACTGTTAATAACTTCTTTAAAATTACTTTTATAATGATAAATCCAATTGTCTATAATAATTCGCCTTAATATCATTTCCAGAAATCTCAAAGACGTTCAGCAGGTATACTTTTTCTTTTGCTTTAATTCTATTAAGTTCTTTCTTTATCTCTTTCTGGAAGCGGCCGAATTGATTATTATAAAAATTTCTATAAAAATCAAAAGAAGCAGTTACTATTTCAGACAGCCAAGTTTTGTCCAAAATCATTGAATCAATATTTCTTACCGCTTCTTCCGCATTGTTGAATTTAAACATGTAAAAATTAATCGGAGAACCTTGTTTAATTTTTTTATTCTTATGTACAAATAACCTGGACAAACCATCTTTTAAAAAGAAAGTATGAATAATTATTTCAAACTGCTTCATAAATCAAACTTTTTTTATAAATGTAAAAAAATAATATTATATTCTGAAATTTTCATTAACAGACATTACTTGGTAAGAAATAAACTTTAACAAGGTTCCGTTCAGCAAAAATACTTCTTGCCATTCTCAAAATCATCATCGAATGGAATATGCAGATACCAGTCGCATACTTTTCTAAAATCTTTTTTAAGGTTACGCCTCAAAGCTTTCTTCCTGCTCCATCCGTTTCTTTGAAATGATTTTTCTTTTTTTTTTCTATTTTGTAGCGCTTTTCGGCTTTTTCAATGATTTTATTCCGAACATCTAGATCACTGAAAAGCATGTCAGCCGCTTCTCGAGCAGTTTTTTCATCTTCATATGTCAAATAAAAAAGGTCAATAGGAAGGCTTTTTTCAATATTCCTGTTTTTGTATATTAAACAAAAAAGGGTTCCATTATCATCAACATATATTGATAATACTAGCTCAATTGTGGTTTGCATAAAAAGTAATTTTTAATTCGGCCCCGTCTCCAACTACTTTTTTCTGGTTGCTTTTCCTTTGAAACCCCTTCAAATAATACTGATCTTTATCTTTAAGCAGTTCTTCATTATGAAATTCAAAAGCTTTTCTTAAGATACATATAAACTCGCAAGGATATTGAATAAATTTATCAATCACTTCATCGGCTTTAAATGGAACCAGGCATTCGTGGTCTTCATAAATCGGCCAGGATGCTTCCCTGGAATTCTTCCAAACAAATGTTGAAATAACTCCGTCTTTAAGATAAACCTTAACCATCGGAGTATTCTTACAAATTTCTTCTGAAGACGGATTTTCAAAAATAGTATATTGAGTTTGAACTTTAATTTTCATTGTTCATCTCTTTTAACTTTGTATTAACAATTTCAATTATATTTGTTTTAGTTTGAACAGCACCCCAAATATTAATTAATTTCCATTCCATAAACTAAAAACCGTATCAAATACATGATTAAAACTTTCAAAGACTCCCTTTAATCTAACATCTTTAACTAATTCTTCATGGTCAATCCATCTTGTCGATTCACCGTCAAAAGAATGAAATTTTTGATCCGTAGGTATCGATAATACATAATTGAACTTTTCATCAATATCGCTATCATCCAAATATCCCAGAACAATTTTATTAACTTTCCATTTAAGATTATAAACAATTACTTGCTTAAAAGGCTTAGATTTTTCTTCAGAATAAATTTTTCAATTCATGATTTAAGAAAATTATTAATATAAGTTTTCAATACATTAACCTTAAAGAAAAGGACTTTTTCTGCTAGTTTATACATTTGCTGACCATTGACATTAAATTCATATAATTTTTGGTCATTTTCATAAACATATACCTTAGTTCTTTCTCCTTTATAAGGATACATACTTTCTTTATAATAAACAAACTTATAAGGGTTACCGGATTCATGAAATACTACTTGATTACTATCATAATCAATTTTGATATTATCAAGATTCTTACCCAGCTTTTCCAAAAATTCTAAAACTGTATCATCATTCATTCCGTTGGCCCATCAGTATAATATGTAAAAGGAAGACCGTCTTTATCAAAACCCATTTTAATAGGCTTGGTTTTAATGATATTATATTTTTCTATAATAGCATTTTCAACCTCAGAAAGTTTTTCCTCATGATATTCTTCTTGAAGAGAAGCAATATCTAAATTACTTTTATCAATATTAAATTCTTTAATCAAGATACCATTATGCTTAATTTGAATAGTATTATCTAAAGAATCTTCATCAGTATGAATTCTAATTTCAAGACCAAAATTATCAAAATAATCTTCAATACAAATATTTTGACTAATTACTTTATTATCAATAGTATAATATTTTCCTTTTTTTATATTTTCTTTTATAACTTTTATAATAAAAATTTTCTATCATTCCTGTTCCTTTCGTTCCTTTATTTCTTGTAAAATTTTCTTATACTTTTTATGAGAAATCTTATATGTAAACTTATAATTATATTCTTCATTATTCAGATATACCCGGACACGATGCCCAAGCAACCCCCATAGATTAAAGATTAAAGATTTATCTATGCCATAAATGTAATCTTCATTATTTTCATTCGTAAAATTAATAACATAGAAAAAATGATCTTCTATAATAGAAAGATTATCAATAATTTCTTCAGGATTTCCTAAGAAAATATTATCAAAATATTCTCTAATATCACAGGTATTCATCATCAAATGTCGCTATTAAATTAAAATCTACTATATATCTTAATTTGTTGCAATTAAAACATGCAAAGAATTACAATAGCATCCAGCATAAAAATCAATCCAACTCCAATAGTGTTACTGAATAACAATTCTTTTTTAGTTTCACAAATTTCTTTCTTTTTAAACCAGGACCAAATAATAGTAATAGAATCGCCTATTAATGGAAGAACACAAAAATTTGCAACAATCGTGACTATTGACAATATTATATAAATTATAATGTCTATCATAAATATATGTCTATGACTAATGGACCTGTAATGAGTTTAGTTGAAATGCTTAACAGTCAATTTCCAGTTACCAGGCCTCAACCTGTTACTGAGGCTGATATGACTCCTGAAGAAATTAAATTAGCTGAAATATCTGAAGCGAAGCAAGCAGAAGAAGAAACTAAAAAAACTGAAGAAACTGAAGAAATTGTTCCTGAAATTCTTTCTGCTAAAATTAAAACTGAAGAATCAATTAAAGAAGTTAAGCCTGCTAAAAAGATAAAAAAAGCCCGATCTTAACACCATTAAATGGACGGCAATATTCAAATTTATACATTGAATATCCAACATTTAGACGAACATCTTCATCAAGTCCAATTGAAATACCTGCTCCAAATTCAAAGGTTCCCATAGCCGCTTTATATCGGTTTTCTTCAAAACCTGGTCCAAATGGAGAAGGCCAATCAACCTTAACTTCTCCATAAGATATTCCGCCTAGAATTTCACCATAAAATCCAACTTGTTCAGTATAATTATATTGAGCTTTATACCCAAGCATGAAAGAATAAATGGTAAGATCTAGGCCAATATTTTTATTAAGATATTCTTTTTCTCCTCCTAATTGACCAAAAACAAAAGAAAAAGTATAAGAAAACTTTGAATCAATCTTTTGTTGTTTACTCCATAATGATATTTCAAATCCAGAAAGATCTGGAATATCAAAATTCTTAGTTATTTTACCTTGCCCTGTATAAGTTGAACCTGAAAGACTAAAACCGTATTCAAGAGCAGATGATGGTAAAATCGCCATCAGAGATATGATGAATAGGTTTTTAAACATAATTTATTTTTATATTTTTTCTATAAAATCAAAGGTGCTCTACATTTTATCTCTATCATAGAACTCGTCTTTCTTCCAATGTTCTAAAATAGACTTCAGCTGATTTTCAATCTGTTTTCCTCGTTTAGTTTGATAATTTCTTGCAGCTTTATGAAACATATAATATTCATCTTCACTAAGAAAACAAGTAAGAATAGTTGTTCCAAATTTAGCATCAATTAAACTAGCAATAAATTTTGTAACTCCACTCAAAGGATATTCCTTATTAATTTCAATTACAAAATTACCGGGCAAATAGCAATTTATAAAAATTGTCATTGGCTTATAATAAAATTTATCATGATTTTCTGTGTGCTCAACAAGGCCCAATAAGTATTTTTTAAATGTATATGATTCGTCCATTTTAATCTTCATCTATAATTTTATACTTTATACTGCAAGGAATACATCTTCCGCCAATAAGATAAAAATCTCCAACAGGTTCTCCTTCATCATCAAAATTTTTTCTAGAATAATTTATTTTATACATAGTATCTTCAATAGGTAAAAAACAAGTGAATGCCAATAAATTATCTGAAGGAGAATAAATCTTTTCAGCAAAAGTTAATGTACTTAGTTGTTTTTCTTCAAGCCTTCTTGAAACGTAATCTTTGATTTTGCCATTCATTAGATCTAGTAAGCCTCATGGCTTTTTTAATTATAGTTTGTATATTGTGACTTTCTTTTTTAAGAACTTTAGGAGTCAAAGCTTTTTCTAATTTCTTTTCATCAATTCCCCAAGATAAGGCAATATTAAAAATTTCATCTTTAACCTTTTCCCGAGCTAATTTTATACATATTCCTTGTCTCAAATATAAGTCATAATTAGTCTTATTGTGCCGTATATAAGTCAATATAACTCGAAGCGGCATTTTCAGATCTTTTTTAATAGCAAGTTTCCAATCTTTCCATTTAGGTCCTCCTATAATTTTCTTAAATTCTTTTCCTGGAATATAGGGGGCTTCTATTAATAATTTTCCTTCTTCAGAGTCAAGCCCATATTTGAGAACATAATGTCTTGGATTTTTCTCAAATCTTTCTTTTCGTTCCTTGCTTAATTCTTTTTGAAGAATATGAATATTTTGATTGTTCCAATTCCAGTCAATTTTAATTGGTTCATTTGGAAATATGTCTTTCAAAAGATAGAAATAAACTTTACGTTTCCAAGTATCTTCATTAGATAAATTTCCAGAAAAAATTCTTTTATTATTTTTATAAAGTTGAATCAGATTTTTATTTTCATCAAGATAAACTTTAAAATCAGAAATACAGTCATTAAGGCATCTTCCAAATTTATACCTTAAAACTTCTCCAGTTTTATCTCGATAAAAAGTCACATAAGAATAATCAACTTCTTTATTCTCCTCCATTTCGAACAGTCTCTACTATATTTTCAATTTTATTATCCGGAGGAAATAAAATTATTTTTCCTACTTTATCTTTTTCAGAAAGCAAAACACCACCGTATGTTGGGCAATTACCAATTTCAGAAACAAATATAATTACTTTTGGTTCAGAGATAGTAATAAACCCGGCAACAATACCATCAAAGAAAACTTCTCCAAACCATGGTTCAAATAATTCTTTATCCATATAATCCTCTAAATCCTTTTTGTTTTACTTCTGTAATATTAATTATCTTTAATTCTTTTGGCAAATCATAATTTGGCATCCAATGATGCTTAATAAAAATTGGCTGACAAATTTTAGTGTTTAATAATTCAAGACATAATGTTAAATGATCGTCATAATGACTCTTTACTCCGCCTTCTAAACCTCTTAATAACTCAACTTTAGATTCTCTTCCAGTTGCAAAAATTGGAATATTTGGAAACAATTTTTCAATAGTCTCACATTCATCTCTGTATCTATATGTTGTAATACAAAGTTTTGCTCCAGATTTTAATTGATTTTTAAAGATCTTATAAGTTTGTCCAATTAATTGGCCAGAATATGGATCATAAAGAGTATCATCAAAATCCCATGAAATCCATTTACTCATTAAAATAATTAAATTATTTTTCTTAAATTTTAATGGTGCTGTAACCATTTATATCCAATTTCATTACAAAAATAAAGAAACTTCAGTATATTAACTTTCAAATACTTTCTTTTATTTTTATAGCAAACATTACAGCATTTTTCTTTAAATTTTTCTAATATATCTTCATTATAAAGATTTATATCAAGAAAATCATAAATTGTTTTGATATACTCAAAAGTAGAAGATGAAAAAAATATTTCTTTTGACTGATTATTTCTTCCATATTCTACATCAATACAGAATTTTTCTCCAATAAGCATAGCTCCTTGAAAATCCTTATAAGGATTTTCTAATTGAGCCTTTTCCTGTTTAGGAGTAATAAAACAAATTAAAATATTAATTTGTCTAAGAATAGGTTTAAATTTTACTGCATAATATTGTTTTATCTCATTAAAATTATTGATAATAGCTTCATTAATTGTACATATTCCAATATTTTTATCAAAAATTCTCCAGACACCAAGTTCTCTCTCACCTTTACCATGTTATTAATTTATTAAAATTATTAAAACTCGTTAAAACTCATTAAACTATTTTAACCAGTTCCGGTTGTAACACACAACCAATATTGAGTAGATTAATAAAATCATCCCCAATTACTTTTCTGAGAATATTAAGAGAACCATTAACATCTGCATTTATTTCTAATCTATTTAATGTCTTAAATAGCCCTCGTTTTACTCTATTTCCTATATAAGTTTCATGTTTTCTGATTTCTTCTTTATCAAGAGAAGAACATTTAGAAGTATATTCCTCTTTAACCATAATCACACGAATTCCATTTTCTTCTGCTTTATAATGGATAAAATCAATGAGTTTTTCATAAGGTATATTAACAAAGTTCTGATTGTTTTTCTTACCTATGTTTATCTCATTTTTCCATCCTTGATTATAACCTATAACAATAGAAGTGACTTCGTTCTCTAACGCTTTGTTTATTAGTAGTCTACTTGCCTTATGAAGATAATCGTTCACTTTATTGTTCCTGTCAAAGGTCAATTTAGTTATTCTTTTTGATAAATATTTTTCTTTTAGCTCTGATTGAAGTCTTGCTTTATTCTTATTCCAAAACCAATTATAACTCTTTAATGGTCTACCGTTGATAAGAAGCGGTCTAAAATCGACCTTATCTGATGTTATAGCCATTAAATTATTAAGTCCTAAATCAACTCCAAAAGAATAACCCCTTCCTTTAGCGTTTTCAATTTCTTTGTTATAAATTATACATAAATGATAACTCCCATCTAACTTAGGAACTATCTTGATTTGTTGAAAGTCTATCTTATTTGTTCTTATTTTCTTAAAATAATCTTTACGAGAAAAGAATATTTTTCTATTTTTTATTGAAATATTTTGATTTGTAAAAGTGACAATATATCTGCCTTTTTCTTTATGTTTATAAGAAGGCATTTTAGGTCTACCTGAAAACCTAGATGTGTTTGATTTATAAGATTTCAATGATTTAAAATAAGATTTCCAGATAGTTCCCAATTGAAGAATGACCTGTTGTGATGATTGTGGTTTAAGAGAACGATAATCATGATCATTTAACTCAGTCATTCTTTTAATAAGTTCATATCCGCCAACAAATCTATCATTTTTAATAAGATCTTTAAAATCTTCGATATTTTCCAATTTTCCAAGAAAAGCAGAACGAATGATAAAATTGACTTTGTTATAAAGGTTCTTAGAGTTAAAACACAACTTATCACAAATCTTCCAGTCTGGATGATTTCTTTTTATTATGTGTTTTTCTACCCGTTGGACTCTCATTACATTCATTTATAACTTCTTCAAATGATTTATTAGTTGTATCAACTGTTGGATCATAGTCATTAAATTTAATATTTAGTTGAGAATATTTTTCTTTTGATAAAAGAAGAACTTTATTATCTAATTCCTCAAATTCTTCTTTTGTATAATTTGGAACATAAAAATTAACCATTAATTCGATCTATTATTTCTTTTATTATTTTACATCTATTTTGTAATATAATTCTAATTTTATCTGCATTTTTAACTTTATATTCAGTTCTAATAAAACAAGTAATTTTATTAAATGGAGTATATAATCTAAAGAAAAATTTTAAAAATAACTCAATGTTTAAATTATTTTCAATAATGAACTTGGCAATGTCTATTATACAATTATTGTAAAATATTCTAGATGAAATTGTTTTAGTATCTTTTAAAGGATAATCATATCTTAATGTAATATTTTTAATAAATTTTGATATATTACTACTGGTATTAATATTATTAGAATTAATATTATTAATCATATATTTGATATACTTCAAATACATTTATAAATTCATTAAAATATTTTTTATGAATATAATCTTTACCAAATATATCAGAATTAAACTGAGATTTAATAATTAATTTTTTAAAATCTTTATTAAATTTACATTCATCTACGATTTCTTCAAATGATTTATTAGTTGTATCAATATTATCAAATATTAATATAATATTTTTATCGATAAATTTCACATTTGTGAATATAGGCTAAATCTGAATTTTCAGTGGTGCTCAATTAAAATTTATATATTATTCTTGAAGATTACTAAGTCACCTATTATTTTTCAGAATATATTTTTAATGAATAAAAAAATGAAAAAATTAAAATCAGATAAATTCCGGACATTTTCATCATTAATGAATGGATTTCAAAGTTATATAGATTTGAATACAGCTTGTAATTGCAGAGAATCCCGATTTGTTACATCAAAATTAGAAGAATATATCATTGCTGACATCTTACAGGGGGAAGTAGCATATGAAGTTGGTTGTGACATTATTAACTCTAAATTATTTCCAAACAAGAAAATTGAAGTAAAGTCAACTCAGAAAAGAATTATTCCTAAGCAAAAAATGAAAAATACCTATATGTCTAATAGGATTATCATTAATAATAATTTTCAAAGTATTGATGAAGATAATATTTCTTTAAATTCAGATTATATCTTTTTTAATTTTAAATCAGATTTTTTTACAATTTATTGTAAGACTGAAGACATTATTCCATTTATTACAAAATATAAAAATAAATTAATTTATAATACTGTCGGGTTCAACTATATTAAGCATGAAAGAATTAATTGGCCTGATTCTGAAAAGTTTTCTAAAAATGTCATTTTAAATTTATTAAAATATGGAGCATCTCCTATTCCTAAAGATGAATATGGTAAATTCAATGATTATTTTAAATTTATCGTGAATAATCCTAATATTAATCTTTATAAAGAAGTTAAGAGGCTGTATGGCATATGAACATTTGACTAAAGAAGAAACTTATTTGTGGAAGTTTCTTAATGAAAAGAATATGAACTCTAATCCTGATAAATGGAAAGAAGGGTATAAAGAATTCATCAGATATTGTAAGGAAAAGATTCCTTATTCTGAATTTGAAGATATGCTGATTAATTTTCGAAATTATTATCTTTGCATTAGCTTTGATTATGATTTTGATACAAAGAAGTTTAATAATTTTATCATATCAGATTCTTATAAGCCTAAACTTACTGATTCAGAGTAGGAGCGACAGATTGTTGAATATCTATGGCTGAATTTGCCAATGTTCCATTAAGACGTTTAAAATAATGCAAATGTGGCGGTGTAGTTACTAAAGCTTTACCTTCAACTCCTAATCCAGATTTAACATCATTTACTGTTAAGCTTCCTCCTCCCAAAACAGTAAAGTCTAAAGAACCTCCAGTAACAGTAATTGAAGTGGCACCTTCTGAAATAGGAGCAGTTGCTAAAGTACCAGTTACATTAACATTAATTCTGCCTTGTTGAATCATTAATTCTAATGCTGCTGCAAGATAACCATACAATTCTTGTTCGTTAGTTTTATCAATAGTTGCGGGACCATTAAAAGCTGGTGCAGCTAATCCTCCCTGTGCATAAATTGGTCCAGAAGAAATAATGCCTTTAGTAGCTCCAAGAACTCCTTCTACTGTGGTATTTCCTGAAATTGCAATATTATTTGCTGAAATACTTACTATTTCTCCGCCTTCCATATTAAGAACATAAGGAGAAATAATATCAACCTGCTGGCCTGCAGTAACTTTTACATTTCCTCCGGCATTGATGCGAGTATGTCCAGATGAATTAAAATTAATTTCATAGGAATTCATCTCATAAAGCGTTTGAACATATACTATTTCTTTTCCGGTAGGAAAGTCAGAAGTATAATCAGTATTTTGAAATAAAGGATAAGGAATCTGCTTATTAACTGTCCCGCCTTCTCTTAAAGTAATAGTAGTAGTAACATTCCCAGTTGCATCAATTAATGATGGAGTAAACGGTACAGGTTTAGTACCGACAATTCGAATATTATTTTTGAGATAATAATCATAATTATCTCCGCCTTCTCCTAATGCCCTTTCAATAGGAAGAAGATTTTCTTGTGTCTGAATAGCAATAGTTTTTAATTGGTTATCATCTACCTTATTTTGAATTTTATCCTGAACTAAGGCTGAAGATTTGACATAAGATTCTTCTAATGCCTGGTTAGGATCAAAGGCAGGATAATTTTTATCACAAAAATCTTTTAAAGCTTTTGCAAGATTAACAGCTAATTCCTTCTTTTTTTCTAAACCTTTTTTTAAATCTTCATTATTATCAACAAAAAATAATTCTAAAAGGACACCAGGTACTCTAACCGAGCGGGGAAAACCCATTCCTGGAAGATCTTTAGTAGTAACTGAAGCGGGAACAACTTTACGGAAATTAATTCCAAGAGTATCACTTACTGCCTTATTAAGCATCCGTCCAAGAATTTTACCATGCTCAGTATTTGGACAATAAGCTTCTGCACCTGAAGCTTGATTAGCTTTAAAGGCATTTAAATGAAGATTAATAGCACATTTAGGATTACTAAGAGAAGGAAGAGCCCTGTTAATAGCAGAAATTTCCGCTCCCATTGCACGATCTTGCATAGACCCTCCATTAATATCAGAATCTTTATAACGATTGGAAGTCACTCCTTTTAACCCAAGTTTAGAAAGTTCTTCACAAATCATTAAGGCTAAACCTCGGCAATAGAAATATTCGGTAATAACATTTCTTTTAGAATCATATCCAGAATCTTGTTTGGCCAATTTTAATAAGCCGGGATTAACCAATTTCTGGGATGTAGCATTTGGATGTAAAGAAGAATGACCAATGCCGACAATTACTGTATCTCCGTCTGCCATAATTATTTGTTTAAATTATACAATGCTTTTGCATTAGCATTAAAATTAGAATAAGTTTCCATCATTGATTTTTGCAATTCTTCAGTACTTTTTTGTCCAGCATCCATCATTTGTTTTTCGAATTCAGCTTTAGTATTTGCATCTTTATTATTTTCAGCAGTACCATTTAATAATGGCGGACAAACTGTAACTGAACTTAATCCGGAAGGAACTGAATAAACAGTATTAATCGGATAATCGGTAATAGCTAAATCAAACCGGTTATCTCTCCATTGAGATTTAAGAGCCCCTATGCCTTGCCCATAAGCTTCAATCCATTTATCGATTACCTCTTCCTGGATAATAGAAGTAGGTCCAACTAAATTAAATTGGTCTCCTTCATTTCTTATTTCTGCAGTTCCTTTAATATAAGTTGAACTACTTCCATAAATTGTTGCAAATGAATCAGATAGTGTTAAAGATTGACTTTTCCCAGAATTAAAATAAGAGGTTGTTTGATCTCCGAATTGAACATTAGATCCTGACGGATGAGTAATATTAAGAACACTTCCAGTAACTGTATCAGAAGCTTCGATAGTACCTCCGGGAGAAGCTAAAATAGATTTAGTATTAGGGGAAACTTGCATATCATTCCATCATCATTTGATATTCTCGGGCAAAAGGAACTTTACCAGTAATTACTGCTTGATTTTTAATTCCGCCAATAAAAGTGACAAGTACTCTGGCACCAACATTAGGCAAAGAAAATGAACCTTTAGGGGAGTTAATATAATTTTCCGGAAAATAATCTTCTCCAGTAAAATTACCTTTTTGAGTTAATGTATTAGAAGGGATTGCAAAGGCATCATGTCTTGCTCCATAATAGTTGAACTTTGCCCCGAACGCTTTTGGAGCTTCTCCATTTTCCGAAATAGAAAAAGCTTCAGTATCACTTACAGAATCAGAAACTGTTGTTTTCCCAGTTGATTCATTTACTCGGCCAATTGAAGATCCTCCAAAAATAGGCTGAGAAGTATATGCCCAGACACAACTTTTTTTAAGAAGATTTAAATCCCTTATTGATAAATCTCCTCCTGTATCGTTTCCTGGAAAAATATAAGAACTTTGCCCGTTGAAAGAGCTTATTAAATTGCAATCCAGGCTTGGAATAAAAACTTGAACTCTTCCTAAATGTTCCGGATCAACAGCATCAATTACTATTCCAATATAAGATCCAAATAATTTATTAGACATATTAGAATATAGAGTTTACTTGAGAAGTGAATTTATTAACAAACATTGCCTGATTATTCAGATAAGAAGACATTGAGTTTAAAACTTCAGTATTTTGAGTAATTTTATTCTCAATTCCTCCCGCAACATTATTAATTTTTTGATCTGCCTTAAGTTGTAGCTCATTCAAATATGGAGTAACCATTTTGCCAATCATACAGCGCAAAATGTTAGCGATGAAGTATGTGCAATCATCGCTTTTCATCATAAAATCTACTTTACTCTTTGACCTGTCGGTAAAGAATTCGTAGATATTATTGAGCATATCCCCCACACCTTGGATAGCTGAAATAATGTTTTTAATTGTTTTAAAATATCCTAAAACTAATCCATAAGAAGTAGCGAGGATATTATTAACTCGGGCCATGCAAGTCCGATAAACATCATTTAATAATTGAAGGCCAAGGCCAAGAATAAAATCTCCAGCAAGGTTGAGGGCTTTTAACATTTGATCGGGATTCGTTAAAAGTGTCCCAATACACATAACTCCCTTAGCCCCCTGAGTTAAAGTTTGAACAATAGAACCAGCTGATGCAATAAAAGTTCCAGTGGAAGGAGATTCAATATTTGAATTAAAAATATTAAGAGTTGGAAGATTAACAGTAAATCCTCCAATTTTAAAATTAGCTCCAGTAGCTGCCAAGCCATTGGCTAAATTTTTTAAGCTATTAAGGCCCATTAGTCAATATTTAATGGGCCTTTTTATTTTAACTTATTAAACTAAAATAGTTCCCGGTAAATCAGTTAAAAAGCCTTTATTATATGCCTCTAAAGCACTAATGATAGCCTCAGACCTCATTAATGTATCAATATCAGCTATAGATATATTACTTCTGATACGATAATAATTTTTAAGCTCTTCATTAACTCTCTTTGACTCTTCCATAAAAGATCCTAATTCATTAAAGCTTAATTGTTCTATAGAATGAATTGTTTCATGAAAATAAAAAGTACAATGAGGAAGAGCTGTCCGTTTTTCACAAGCTAATAATAAGACAATTCCTGCAGAAGCGATAGATCCTTCACCTATGCAATAAACAGGAATTTCTAAAGATTTAATAACATCGGCAATTAAGAAAGCATAAGATACCTGGCCCCCTGGACAATTTAAATGAATAATAAGTTTATCATTGACTTCTTTTTGTTCATCTTTTTGTATAAAACCAAATTCATTTTCAGTTTTTTTTTCTCGATAAGCCATATCGCATGCAACTAGCTGGCCATTTAAGTTAAAGGCAGAAAGCCGGTTTAATGATCCAGAGAAAAATAAATGTTTTTCATTTTCAGATTCAATTAAGGAGATATAATCTTTATTTTTAGATTGTTCACTCATATTTTATTTGTAAATTTTTATTAAAAAGGGAGTTAATCGATTAACTCCCTTTAAAATTATTTGTTTTTTAATTTTTTAAATTTCTATACTGCAAGCTCCTCCATAACAAGATTGGGCTGCCATTGTGTCAATATCAACTTCAACTTCTTCATCTTCAATAGCATCATCCCAAGGAACAGGTTGCCATTGGCGTTTTAAGTCAAGAAATAATTTCCAGTTACAAACATCTTTAAGAAGATATGTCATTCGTTTATAGTCTCCTTCAATGTATTTGTCTGCAAATCGCTTGGCTTGCTTAATCCATTTAATTTTTTGTTCTAAATCTTTATTATAACATTCTTTTAATTGTTTTTCAAACTCAATTTCTTTATTATAAATGACATCATTACAAGCATCCCAGAGATCATTGTCATAAGCTTCCAAAGCTGCACAGATTACACCAGAAGCCATAACAGAAGCATCTCCATATTCTTTAACAATCTCAGACGGAGTATGAACAGTTGTAAACGGAGCATTTTTATAATCAAGATCTCCGGACATGGCAAGAAGAGAAATACCGCAGAAATATTCTTTATTCTCAAAGATAAAGTCTCGAACTTCTTTCCATTCTTCAGGCCTGACAACTACAGTATTAGAAACATTATGAGCAAGATTTTTATCATTCTTATCACAAAGATCTTTATTAACCCCATATTTGATCCAGTTATCCTGAGTTAAACGAATATGCTTTAAGAACTCAATTGCCGGGAGCTGGTTTTTAGTAATAGATCCAGAAGGAACTTCACAGGGAAACAGAATAGCTCCTGTTCGACCGTCTCGAGAACCAATTACATTTTCTTCAATAGCGTGAGGGTTATATGCTTTAAAGAAATTATAGCAAAATTCATTCTTAACAGCTTGAACTCGCCGAATATATCGCTTAGCATGATGTGGATGAATTCCAGAACCAGTTTTACCTAGTATACTAGTTGTTCCACTAGGTTTTACCGTTGTCGCGCGCCGTGCAGGACGAATATTCAATAACTTAGCAATTTTAATATTTGTATCTTTTACAATTTCCGCTCCCTTTCGTTGAATATCGGGATTGAAGAAAAGTTCCGGCTTATCCATAAATCCTGTAATAGAACAGCCAAGAAGAGCGTCTCGTTTAGCAATTTCTTCAGTTACTTTACCAAGATAGGGGAAACTGGTATATGTTGCCTGCATTGTTCCAATAATGGCAGAAGCCCGGCATGCTTTATAAAAATCTTCTTCAGTTTCACACTTAGAAGCAATAATTTCAGTAAGGTTACAACAAGAAAATCCAGAAGCTATAATTTCTCCATTATCATCAAATAAAGCAGGACGAAGAGAAATTTCTGCACAAGGATTGACTAGATTATTATAATCGGAAACAAATACAAAGCCAGGTTCGCCAAAGTTTTTAGTACGTTCAAAGATATTATCAAACTCTTCTTTAGTAATTTCATCTCGTTTAAGAACAACGGAATTATTTGAACGCATACGTTGAGGATGTTTTTCCCACCAAAATGCTTCAGATTTAGAATTAACCATTTCCTCATCATCCTTATCAAACAAGGTAATACACGCGGAGCGGCGCACTCCCCCCGAAATTACTGCATCCGCTATGTGCATGATAATATCATAGACCTCAATTGGACGAAGTTGCCGCCCGCCTTCCGAAGCTACTTTATCAAGCATTTCAGTAATAAGCTCAATAGATTTCTTCAAAGGTTCCGGTCCTGGAGCCTTGAAACCACCAGTGATGTGTGCTCCTTGTGGACGAATTTGAGAATAATCAAATTTAATATTTGTTCCATAGTTATATCCTGTAACAAAATAATGATTCATCAATTCGTCAATAGCATCAGACCATCCTTCAATTGTATCAGGAATAATAAACGTCTTTGTTCCATTTACTTTTTCAGGAGATTTACCAATGAAAGGAAGCTTATTGACATGCCTTTTTTGTACTGAAAAACCAACTCCACAGCCGGAAAGAAGCATATAAAATACTTCAGCAAAAGCTCTAGTTCTATCAATATAAGTAGCACAACAGTTGTAAAGGCGGCTATTATGATGAAAAATCGGATCGATGGCGTATTGGAGAGCTCGCTGAGATCCGAATACCCGCTTTTCTTTCATCATTTGCTTGGCAAAATCAAAAGCTTCTTTAAACTCAGGATTTTTAAGCTCTTTTTCAAATTTCTTAGCGTGCATCTCAAAGACTCGGTCTGTAACCTCGCCCCAGTTTTCTCTTCGCCTCTTTTTCGGATTATATTTTGCATACCGACTTTTAAATGTATACGTAGAAAGTGATGATAACGACATAAAGTGAAATTATTTATTATTGTAATTGGTTATTTATAAAAAGAAAAAGTCATTGATTATCGATGACTTTTTAAGTAAAGTTAAGATTAAGTAACTGATTATAAAGTCTTTTCAGACAGCCATCTGTCAATGAACTCTTTTACTTCCGGATCAGTTTTAATGAAAAAAACATTATCTTTTTGATCTTTCATTTTATACTTAACTTTGAGATTTTTCTGGTCTTGCCAATATTTCATTAGTTCAATTCCTTTAGGAGAAGAAGGATCCTCAAGTTCAGTCTTCTTTAAAAGAAGAATTTTCCTGATTTCTGGAATTGTATATCCTTTAAAAAGAAAATTCTTGGCTCGATATGTAATGTAATATTTTAAAATATTTTCTCTTGAACCATATCTTTCAATAAGTTTATTCAAATAATCACCAGAAAAAATACTTTCTTCTCCGGTGATAAAACATTTAACCTTTAAAGTTTTTTTATCTTCCATGCTTCATTAAATTTTTCATTTTATCCTTCTGGATTGTTTCCCAATTAACTGGACGTTTAAAGGAGTTTCCACATTCAGTACATTTATAAATGAAATAAGAACCTTCTTTACAAACTGTCCATTTAGTAACAGTCCGAGGATTACAAGAACACTTATTAAAAAAGTCCATTTTCTTTAATATTGGTTTTATTCTTAAAAAGTTGAGGTGATTTTGAAAGATTAACTCCAATTTTCTAAATTTGATTTATAAGATTAAATTTACAATTAATAGAGTTAACCACTTTCATTTTATTATAATCTAAGAAATATCTTTAAAGTATTTTAAAAATATCTTTTCAAGAAAAGTCAAAATTGTTTGAAATATTAGCCCAAAAAATGAGCAAGAAAAGCTGAATAGTATTAAATCTATTAAAGGCTTTTCAGTAATGATTCCAACAAATAAGCCTGTCCAAAATCCAATACACATTAAGCAAGAAAAGAAATCTTGAAATATCGGAAATTTAGAAATTAAAAAAGAACGAACTTCTTTGAAGATTCGTCCTTGTTTAATAATTAAGGCTATACCTAATGCTGCAAAAAATTCAGTCATTATTCTCGAGGAACCAAAAAGAATCCACCATGCATACGAGCAAATTTAATTTTGTCATCAGCCAATAAGCCAAGAACCGCATATTCAATATCCTGTTTCTTAATTTTTGTTTTACCGTCGGAATTTAAAGATCTAAAAATCATTTCAACATTAGTTCCCTGAACAGGAGATTTACTGATTTCAACTCCATCTCCTCTTCGAACTAAACGACTTATATAAGGATTTTGAATAAAATTATAAACTAAAGATTCAGTATCGCTCATCTGAGATGACTCATTATCAAGCATCTCTTCTACAATTTCAGTAAGGCCATCAATACCGTAATACATATTAGCCTAAAATAAGTTGTTCTTTAACCGCGGGTTGATTATCACAAGCCCTAATTCCAGCTTCCATCAATGCAGCTTCTTGAGCAGTAATATAGCAGAAATTACCATCGTCATCGGTAAGTTTATACCTGCCGTCTCCACATCTTTCTAAATTAGCACAGCAAATCTTATCTCCGCAAAGAATGACTCGGCCGCGTTCATCTAATCTTAAACCATTAGTATTCATTAATTAATATTTATTAGTATTTTTTATATCGATAATTTCCAGATTGGTCATTTGGTTCATTCTCAAATGCTTCAGGTTCTCTTAATTGTTCACTTTCAATTACTTGAGAAATTCGATTAATAAAATCGGAACTTAATAATACAACTTCTAAAGTTGAACTTTCACTTAATTCAACATTATACTTGGATTCTAGTTTAAAAATTAAATTATCGATCGCTTTTTTCATGTAGCGATCGATAAATTTACCCAATAACTCATCTTCAGAAACTGACATTTTAAGAATTAATTAAAGTTGCAATTTCTGCTTGAAAACCGATTTCAGCCCAAACAGAAAATTTTAAAGTGAATGCTCCCTCATCAGTTTGATCGAAATCAAAGGTTGCAACACCATCATAACAATGTACTCGAAGAGAAAGACTAGCCGGTTTAGGCGTTTCATCGATTGTCTTTTTTCCCTTTACATTATTTGTAATTGCAACTTTCATTTCATCGTAAGTTGAAGCTTCTGCAATTAATGCAAATTGATTTGTTTTCCAACCTACATCGGAAAAGACATCTACTTTAAATGTTGGAGGTAAAGCCATAATTACCTTTATTTAAATTAGCATCATACAGTTATAAAATTAAATTGTTTTATTATGCAGGCATGTTCGATGTAACAATCTCTTGGTCACCAATAGCCCACATAGAAACATCAGTCAAATGATAAATGGTTGACGGTGATTTTGTTTCTAATGCTTTATATTCAGCTTCTGTCATGGAAACAAACTTAATAACACCTTCTAATGTTGTATTGAGATTTTGTTGAATTGTCTCATCAACATAACCTTTACTTACAGCTTCATCTGTAAGTTGTGCTTCTGTAATTTTTAAAGGCTTAGAAAATTTCCAAGTACCGGAAATAGTTTGATCACTTGAAGAATCAAACTGAGAAATTGTACTTATTTGGGTATCTACATAATTCTTATTGGCAGCCTGTTCCGCTTTGGTGGGGGTTTTGACAAGAATGGAAGCGTCGTTGTGCCAGGTAAAATCAAACTGACAGGCGAGGATAATCGGGGCTTTCGTCCATACCCCGTTAATCACCCGTTCGTGGTAGAGGATATAGGCTGCGTTATCGATGGTCGTTTTGCAGGCTAGCCGGTGATTGTTGTTGTCGGCAGTCGTCGGCGTCTCAATCAGGGAGCCGAACGTCCAGGTGTTGCCGAACTTGCCGGGGTCAATCTTCCCGGTTTCAACCCATATGGTATCATTAAATTTAATCAGTTTATTAAAATCAACAGCACTAGTTACCTTAATTGGTGTTGAAGTTAAACCAGCTATAGTAGGAACTCTTATTTCATTATTAAATGTACTTACTCCAGTTAAAATTAGAGCTTGTGCTTTTAATAAAGGTGTACTAGTGTTTGGCAAATTAAGAGTGGTATCATTTGATGTAATTACAGGTCCAGATTCTGAAACTTTTAAGCCCTTTTTAAAAGTAATAATTTCATTAAAAGTATTAGGAGCTAAAAAGATATTTGTAGAGGAAAGTTTTGCAAAATCAGATGTATCGATAGCACTTTGACCTACTAATTCAAATTGTTGATTAACCGGGTCAAAAATATATTCATCATAATTATCAGGGGCTGAACCATTTTTAGGAACAAAATATAAAGTATTTTCTTTTGCTTCAGAAATAGGAGGAAGAGCATCGACAAATATAATTTTTAAAAATCCATAAGTTGGGTCAGAGCCGGAACCAGATCCGCCAACTTTACCGGTTCCGGCTAAATTAAAAGTTTCAACGATAGATGCGTCATCTTGAGAAATATTAACTTTCCAAGTAGGAGCAATAAACAAATATTGTCCAGTTTCAGAAACATTTAATAGAGTATATTCTATATTATTTTCACCAATTGCTGTTACTTTACATGGAACAGAATAAACAGTGAGGCAATAACTTTTGCCTTGCGTAACATCTTTTTGCACAATATGAATATTTAAATTACTTTAGATAGGCAGATGATTAGACTGCGCTTAAAATAAAAAGGCTTAGGCAGATTAGTTTCTGCCTAAGCCTTTTTTAAGGTTAAATTGTTTTAATGAATAATTTAAAATTCGAATTCGAGTTCAAAATCATATTTGAATCCGAGATCAAAATCAGGTTTGAATTTGAAAAAGTTACTATTAAATGAGCAAATTGTCATGGTTTCTAATTTTATTAAAAATTATTAAAATTAGTTTATTATGTTTAATAATTGGCTACACCATTATAGCCTTTACTCTTTATCCCAACAGATTTAGGAGTTTCTTTTATATATCTATTTTTTCTAGTCTAAAAATATCATTCTCTACATTAAAAGTAAAATCAATTCCTTTTTAAGAATGTTTAAAAAACCATCATCTTCTAATAAGTATTTAGTCTAGTTCTTATAATAAGAAGAAGAAAAATAAATTTTATTATAATTCTTGATAAAGTTTAATATTTGTTAATAAAAACGTATCATAGTTGTATTTGAAATTATGGGCAATATTTGCTTTCTTGTTAATTTAGCCATTATTTTTTCATGATTGACTTTAAAGTTTTAATTGCTCGATCAATAGATTTATTATCCGTAAAAAGAGAATAATCTGCTGGAGGCCTTGTTAATTCAATAAAATTTCTTTTAAAATAATTATTCTTCTCTTTTAAATGATAGTATTCTTTGAGACGAGCTTTAATTGCCTGGATTCTACGTTTTCTTTTTGAGGGCTTCATTATTTTCTAATGTTTTTATTGTTTCTTTAATTTTTAATTTTGTTTCGTCTTGATTGTTAATCCAATTTTCTTCTTTAATGTGGATTAGCTCAATATTTTTTTCTTTGGCTAATGAATCTTTTAAATCATGATAACCCGGTAATCTTTCCTCATGTATTTCATGCCAATATGTTCCATCATATTCAAAGGCTAGTTTTAATTCAGGAAGATAAATGTCAAGTTCTTTTCCATTCAGTTGTGTTCTATCATTTGAAATAATATTTCCTTTATAAATTGATTTAATATATTCACACAATTCAATTTCACCTTTAGACTTGGAGATATGTTTTCCACATTCTGGACATCCTTTTCCCTGATAATGATTAATGGGATGTTGAGTAAAAGTTCCATGAATAGGACATATGATTTCAATTGGAGTCATCATATTCACATAATTCATTTTATCATAAGAATATTTGTTATTATGAATGCCATTACAATAGTCAATAAAAGCTTCTCTATTTGTCCCTTTTGGTTTTTGCTGCTGAACTTTAGATATTATTTTGCTAAGTCTTTCTTTTGAACAGCTTTGGCAGCCTCCATATCTTTGTGGGTCAATATGAGATCTAGGATCTTTAAAAAATGAACCATGAATTGGACAAATAATTTCTACTTTAGTATAATTATTGATATAGTTGACTTTGGAATAATTATAAAAGCTATTCCATTTTAGATTAGCTTGTTTAATAAACTTTTCTAATCCTTTTGATTTTGTCTTAGAACGAGATATTTTTGCACATTCTGGACATCCGCTTTTTAAAATATAATGAGCACCGGGAGTAACCTCAAAATCTCCATGTTCCGGGCATGTTATGATTACTTTTGTTTGTTTGTTGATATAAATTGATTTATCATAATTGTATTTGAAATTATGGGCAATATTTGATTTCTTGATAAATTCTTCTAATGTTTGCTTCTTCGGCATTGCTTATCTGTATATGCTTATACTCTTTTAACCTTTTTGCTGAGAAAAAATCTTTAATTTCATTTTTGGTTTCTTTATTAAATTCAGTCCAGTCATTTCCCCATACTTCAATTAAAGTAATTCCGGCATTTTTACAAAGTTGCCTTTTATAGTCATGGTACCCTGGATCATTTTCTTCATATAGAGCATGCCAATAATTCCCATTATATTCAAAGGCAGTTTTTATATCAGGAAGGTAAATGTCTAATTCTTTGGGCTTAATAAAAGCTCTTGAATTAAAAATCATTTCATTTTCATAAATTGTTCCGAGAAATTCTCTAAGTTCAAGCTCTTGAGTAGAAATTAAATGAGCACATTGACTGCATCCTTGCCCGTATAAATGGGCTCCTGCTTTTTGTTGAAAATCGCCATGGACAGGACAAGTAATGGTAATTATATAATTACAACCCGTATAAATTGTTTTGTCATAGATATAAAATCCATTATGTTTTTCAATACAGCGATTGATAAACTCTTCCTGCGTTAGCATTTTAGAGCCATAACATTCAAAACATCCTTTGCCGATTAAATGAGTATTGGGTTTTTGCCAGAATGAACCATGTTTTCGACAAATGATTTCAATATATGTCATTGCATTAATATATTTTGATTTTGAATAATCATATTCATCTCCATGAACTTTTCTGGCGTCTATGATAAATTGTTCAGTAGTTTTGGTAATGGTTCCGGCACAATCTTTACAGCCTTTTCCTCGTATATGTCCGGCAGCCAGTTGTTTAAAGTCGCCATGAATAGGGCAAGTTACAATAATATAGTCATCATTGCTCATGCCAGTATAAACTGTTTTATCATAACTGTAATAACTATTATGTTTCTTTTTACATCGTTCAATAAATTCTTCTTGCGAAAGCTTCTTTGGCATTTATAAATTAAAATTAAATTCTTTTTTTAATTTAATAAATGTCTGAAAAATAATAGGTGGTTTGGACAGGTATAAAATAAAAATCCCGATGAGATCAATTCTCATCGGGATTTTTAAAGTTTTGGTTAGCTTAACCTATTAAGCAATAGGCTTCGTATTAACCGGATTTTCAGGAGTGTTGGTAACCTGAACCGGATAACCACCTTGCTGACGAACATCAGTAAGAGCGGAACCATTCGGGAATGTTCCAGGCCAGTTATTGGCAGGAGCGCCAGACGGCGGCAAGCTATTTCCGAGCGTATCGATTAATACGACATGATAATAGAGATTGGCGCCAAAAAGGTTATCGACAACACCATATCGGGTCATTAAACCAACCTGAGGTTCAAACGACACAGGATCCACAACCCTTTGCAGGAGTATTGGGATGTACGGACAAAACAGAATGCCTGCGTCCCAGTATTCGCTACCCTTATAGCCGAGTAGAGCAAAGTCCGGAATACCCTGAGTACGAGCTTCTCCACCAACGGTATACTGTCCTTGATTATCCCAGGAATTGTTCATCCAGGAATTGTTCTGAACAGGTGTACGGGTATCACGGAAGACAGTGAATCGGCCATTGCCGATTGTACCAACCTTAGCAATACCGGAACTATCCGTAGAGATCGTACCGTTAACTTCCATAATGGCATACTGAGGAAGCGTTTCCAATAAGGAGCAGACATCCGGAGTAGCGATAATGAAGTTAGCTGGACCACGACGGTTACGAACAGCCATACGGTTAGCCATCTGAATGATGAACTGATAAAATGCACGGTCACGTTCAGCCATCCAACGAGCATCAGCCTTAGAACCATCCCAATAGGAATATTCATTAGCGGAAAGAGCGGCGTAGAGCATACGAACGATCATTTCACGGTCAATTTCAGCTTGAAGTTCGTAGGACATCATGGAAGTAACTTCCTGTTCGATGTCGATACCGTTCATGTTACGAATATCCTGTTCGAGTTCAAGCGTCCAGGAAGTACCGATACGACGGGTACCAGCTTCAACAGCTTTCTTCTCGAAGGTAAACTTCGTACGAGGAATACGACCAGTAGCTTCATAGTCACCCAAGAGAGCGGCAGTACCGAGGTCCTGGTCAGAGAACGTAAACTTGCCACCGGCAATGTGGGTAGCCTTAAAGAGAGCATTCGCAGCCGCAATCGCTTTCTTATCTTCATCAGTGTCAGGAATTATATGCTTGGTTACACCGTCGGACAATGTGAATTCAACACCAGGAGTAGCTCCGGAGATAATCACGAGGTCGGCAACAGCCTTAATCTGATAGGCAGCACCAGCATCAGAAGCATTCCAAGTTGTTACAATATCAGCATCGGTATAAGGAGCACCCGTTTCTTTATTGATCGTACGGTTAAAGAGGTTGTTACGACGACCAGTAAAGGAAGTGTCGAGGTAGTTATAACCCATTTCAGTTCCAGGGGACTTAACCGTAGCTTCAAGCTGCTTCATATCCGCAGGAGCCGGAGGATTGGCAGTATCTTCGGTACGGAAAGTATTCACACCGTATTGAGGTCCAGTCGTAGGCGGATTAGCCAGCGTACCGGAAGAACGAGCTTCATGAAGAGGCCCTTGGTCATAGCGATAACGAATAGCAAACGCAAGGGAAACAGGTCCGGACATCGGCTGGACACCGACAACTTCATTGGAAATAAGTTCCGGGAACGTACGACGAATCATCGGAAGAAGAATCTTCGGTAAACGATTGTCGCCCTTCGCATAGGTATCGCCTTGAGTAATCGCACCACCAAAAGAGGCGTTGGCACCCCAAATGCTGGAGCTGTTCGGGTTCATATCTTCCATCAGGGCGTTAGCCTGGTTTTCAAGAAGAACAGCCGTAACGGCACGCGTATGCTTATTTTCAATAGGAGCAACGTGTTCAGAAACGAGCAGCTTCTTCCACTTATTCACACAGTTCTGATAGAACTGCTTGTTCTGCTGAACAGCAGCGCCAACAGACTGAGTTTGTACTTGTTGAGTCTTTTTCATAAAAAATTATATTAATTTATCTTTGTTTTTGCTTGAATATCAAGCGATTTTCGAGGAGACGGAATTCTTGTCCGTAAGATTAAATTAACTGATGCTTGAAAATTGTATAGTTAATTTCTTTGGTTATACTCTAATAACAATTGATATTTAGGTTTTTAAAGCAACTCTTAATAATCAGAAGATGCCATTTCGGCAGCAATTTCATCAATAAGAGAAAAACCGGAGTTATTAGAAGAGTTTTCTGTCATCAGATCTTTTGTACGGCGGGGTTCGGTCGGAAGCTTTTTCTTATCTCGTACCTTTAGGGCTTCTTCCTTAAGAACAGTACGTTTCTTTTCCCGACCTTGCCTATAAAGATCTAAAATATAATTGAAATTTTCATTAATGAACTTAATATCCTTACCATGAAGCATGCGTTTCATATGAGAGGCTTCAGCTTCCGGCAGCTTGGCAGTCCTGGATTCAATCAAAAGATTAACCTCGGAATTATAAAGAGATTCTTCAAGCCGCTGGTTTTCTTCTTTAAGCTTTTTAATATAAGAAAGAGCTTTGGTCATTTTTTCACGAGCTTCAAGAATTGGGCCGGAAATAGATTCCTTCATCAAAGCGGAATCAACACCAAGCTGAGTGCGAAGGCCTTCAAGAACAATGCGGGCCGTATTATTAAGGGCAGCCTCTTTGATAATAGAATAATCTACAATATTGCCAATTTTAGATTCAATGAATCGTTCGATATTTTTGGCAAGGGAAGCTTTGAACTTTTCAGCATCTGTTCGAAGAGCTTCAGTATATTTGGCTTTAATTGATTCAAGCAAAGCCTTATCCTTTGCATCTTTCTTCTTAAGAAGATTAACCAACTTTACCTTATGGTTTTCATCAATCTGCTTGACGAGTTCTAAAATTCGCTTTTCAGCTTCATCGTCATATTGATGAAGTGCAGATTCTACTTGAATTTGAACCTGCTTGTCAAATTCTTTTTTAATATCGGCAAGATCGGCTTCCGATAAAACATTCTTTAAACTTTCGGGAATTTTCATATTCTATTATTAAAATAAGTCGGTTTCGCGTTCAGCCTTTTTAAGCTTCTTGGCGATATTTTTCTTAACGATGGTTTTTAGTACAGAAGCGGCAAATTTGGCGTCTTCTTCTAAAATTGCCTGTACAAAAGATAAGCAATCTTTATCTAATTGTTTTACTTTCTTTGTTTTCTTAGACATAAGGTTATTTACGATTTGTAGTAATTTCGTTAAAGCTCTTAAGGAAGTCAATCACTGATCGTTTAATATAGTCGTTTCGGTCTCCAACTGGAAGATTCGCAAATTTCTTACTAGTATCATCGTAAAGTTTTTCCATTCGAATAGAACCGTCAGATTCACAAACAAACTGGGCAGACTCTAAAATACCGTCTACATAGGCGCTCGAAAAACTTGGATCCGAAACCGCATCTATGGCGACCATGCGCAAATTTGAAACTCTTGAATATCCTTCAGATGTTTCCGTCAGCTGACCAAGGCAGCGGGAAGACATGCCAACTTGAACGCCATTATTAAGAAGAGATTTCAAAAGATCACCTTTGGGCGTACCAACTAAAACTTTAGACTTGCCGTACCAAACATTATTATCTTCCTTTAATTCAACAACCAAATGGCAAGCAGCTCCAAGATCAACTGAAGCAGATTCGGGGTGATTTAATTCTCCAAGTGCACGCCCAAATTTAATCTTTTCTTCAGTATAGCGATTAACTTCGCGGCGAAGTTCTTCAGCTGGATATAAACGATTATTTCTATTAATAATTTCAGAACCAAGATAAGGACCAGTCAAATATAAAGCCCGTTCTTTGTGAAGACTTTCTTCTTCATATAATATTTGTAAAGGATCCATTCGAGAAGGATCAGGCATTTCACAAATTAATTTATAAGGGGTTGTTGAAACCATACTTTATTAATAATTAAACTTATTTACGTATGAACAACTAATTTTTAAAAGATTAGCGCTTTTTGCAAAGATTTTTAATTAAATTTCATTCCTTAAATATCTTTCATGACTGATTTATCTCAAATCGCTTTAGAAATTTTTAATGAAGGAGTTTTTGATGATCCCGCAAAGTGGGACGAATGGGAAAGGAAGCTTGCAGATAAAGAACGAAGAGCTTCAGCCAGAGAAGAGGCTAAGGATTTATTAAAATATGATGATAACAAGTATGGCAGTTTAGCTAAAATCTTTAATAAAGGATCTGAATGGAGAAGGGCTTCCGTAGATCAATTAAGAAAATGGATGAAGTTAAACCCCGGCTTTTATATTACTGTTGTTGATACTGATCAAATTGGATCCGGTACTCGAGTTCCTCCGATTAAAATTACCGAACCTATTAATAATAGTTTTATTCCTCGTCAAATTAAAACATTTAACCGTGGAGAAAAAGCCTTAGGATATGGACGAAAAGGTTCAGCTCAAAATATCAAATTTAAAGATATTTCTAATGTTTCTGCGTTAAAGAAATATCCTGATATTATTACTTTTAATTTTGATGAAATGAGCCCTTCCAGAGCAAACAGGCATTCTTATCGAGTATTGGTAACTCCGAAAATGCCTTCTGAAGAAACATTGATTGCCTTTAATCCCACCGGTAAAGAACAATATAAAGAAACTGAAGAAGAAATTTAACCAATATCTTTTTCAGTAAGAATAATAAATTTTAAGCCGTTTTTGGATGCAAATTCAGAAGCGGCTTTCCATTTACTTTGATTTTGACTGAATGTTATTTGTTCAGTTAATAAAGTCTTTTTCCTTTTTCGCTTTGTTGCTTCAGGCTCTATAGTTTGCCGGTAAGGCTTAATTTCAATTAAAAAAGTTTCTATCTTATTTTCTTTTTTAAAAGAAGCAGCCAAATCGATATAATAAGTATGCCACTTATTATCTCCTTCCCAGAAATAAGGAATTTTTACTCCTTCTGAATTCCATTTGATACACTTGGGATTATTATCCAAAAATTGAAAATACTTTAACTCTAAACCTGAACGGTAAATTGCATATTTTCCGATAAACTTATGTTTATTTTTTGGATAAAAATAACCTTGATTATATCGTTTATTTCTAGCTAATCCTAATTCTCCCATTTTTAAACTGGTGCAAACTGAGAATATTTTACCATTATTAGAGCTGGACTTTCCGTTGGTCGAATAATACCAATACTAATATTATACAGATGAGTATTCGTTAATGTCCCAACATCGCCCTGGTCTATAAACAGCTTATAGTTTCCTGTAGTTTCATTCGGCAGTAATATTTGAATATTTTGAGGAGCAACTGAAAGGTTCCTAGGGTCTAAAATAAGAGTATTATCAATATGGTAATTTTGTACTGTTATTTCACCAATATAAAGATTAACGATAAGAGTATTTGTTGAAGATAATGAGCTTGGCCGAAAATAATATTTTCTAGTTAAAAGATCTGTATAAATATCAATTAAACTTCCACTAGTTGTATTATTTATAATATAATTACTTCTTGCTAAAGCAAAATAAGGATCTATTTGTATTTTAGTATAAGCGTTATTACTTAGTTCACCGGGATGAGTACCAGTATAATTAAAATTAGTAGAATTCTTTAAAAATGGTCCTTTAGTATAAGCTGAAAATGATTCAAATATCAATAAGGGGCCACAATAATATGTAGTAAAGCGATAATTACCTGAATCTTCAACACAAGTAATATAACGAAGGGCGGCCCTATCAGTAAAACGCTGAGATAAAGTAACTTCACCCTCATTATTAAGATATAATTCATTAACTAAATCAGTGGCTTCATGAGGTCCAATAAAAAATGGAGAGTTCCAAATTTTAATTTGATTAGGATTAGAGCTTATACTTTGAGTAGCTTCATATCCATTATTAATAGTAAAGGAACTAAAATTTCCGCCAATTTCATCTGGAATAATACTTGCTGGTAATTTATCATTAGCACCAATTAAAGGGATTGTTCCATTTGTAGTTCCTGTATTTTGATAAGCAGCAGTTTTAATGCCAATAGTATTAGTCAGATAAGATTTAAATGAAGTTTCTTCTAATCCATAAAAAACATTAATTTCTGAATTATTCGGGCCAAGAGGTGCAATAGATACGCCTAACCCGTTTAGTGCTCCGATTCTTAAAGTTTTAGCAGTTAGTGTTGTACCCGGATTACTAGAATTAACAATGCCAATTCCTCCGCTCACACTATCTGGAATAAATGAAGCATCTAATTTACCATCAGCCCCAGTTGCTGGAATAACTGGGTCAGGTCCGGATGTTGCTGTTAAAGAAGAATTGAGGAAATAATTAATACCTTTCCATATTTCTCCAGTTGAATAATACTTTTCAAAAACAGAAACACTAAAACCAGGAGTTTCCTCACCATTATTATCCTGTGCTGTAAAAGCAAAACCTTGAATAAAATCAGACGGAGGATTTACTGGCGGCAAACTAGAAGAAGATGTAAAACCAATAATATTTCTTGGCATGAAGCTTCTATCAAGTTTACCTAAAAGTTCAGGCGCAGCTCCTGTTCCGTAGGTTTCAGGAATAGCCGGAGGATAAGGTCCTGCTGGGGCGATAGATTGAATATTTAAAGAGTCTTTAACTCTTGCAGTATCTAAATTTACTGATATAAGAGATTTATCTCCAGCATCACTCCCTACAATATAAATTGGGCCAGTTCCAAATATAGTAAAACTATTTCGTTCTGAAGTTAATCCTTGGTTAGTTTCGAACCAAATACCAGAAATTTTGGTACTAGCAAAATCTTGAACTTTCTTAACAGCATTTGCAGTTGCTGCTTCAGTAGTAGAAGTAGAATTTGTATTATCATTTAATTTAACAATACCTGAAGCCGATACAGAAGCTGCAGGAATTCCAGTTAAAGAACTCCAGCCAATATTTGCCGGGAGAGTAATAATACCATTGACAGGAGTATAATTTGTTCCTAAAAAGGTAATAGAACTAATGGTTCCAGACGGTGTAGTAATTCCAGAAATATCATCCGCAGTATAAGTTCCTGGAGTTTTAGTGACTGTAATCCAATAGGTTCCTTGGACATTTCCTCCTAGAACAAAAATCATATCTCCTTGTTTAGGAGTAATTCCAGTAGTAATGCCATTAATAAATATTACAATATCATTTATATTATCAGCAGAAGCTATATCAAACTTATCATATAGGGCAATATCTCCAATGACAGACTCAGGTAATTTACCCCGGGCGTCTAAAACAGGAATTTGTCCAGATGCTGTACCGGTATTAATAAGAGCAGCAGTACCTAATCCTAAAGCTTCCCTGCTTTTTACTGCATCAAGATTGAAGGAAATTAATGCTTCTTCACTTCCTTGTACAGTAGTAGTAATTGGTCCTCCAATGGTGAAATTTAAAGAGGTAGCTTCAGTAACAGTTATGGTACTGTTTGTTACTGAAATTCCATTGATATAAGATTTCCCTGTCTTGTCACTAATACCGGACTTTTGCATGATGTTCAAATATTTAAGATTTGATCAAGGAAGAGCTCCATAGGTTTATTTCGGCAAGCTTTGGTATTGCCTTTGACCGTAAACCAGTTTCCAAATGTAACAATAAAGAAAAGTTTATAATATTTTTCAATATATTTTAAATCACAATCATAATTCCAGGCAGTACAAAGTCCATCATCCTCTTTTTTATTGGGATTCCATTCAGGCATAATATAAATGCTATTAGGCATAGAACAAATAGTTGCCAAGCATCCAATGGTCATATCTTCGGGGGCTGATGTTTCATGAATATCACAGTCATTAGCCATTTTAATCATCTTATCTAAAATATCATTTTTAATAAGATAGCATATTCCAGAAAAAATACTGCCTGGCCGATGAGAAGCAGCAAACATACAGCTTTCAGTATCATAAAACTTATCAAATATCTCCCGATGTGCAATCATTGTATCTGAATCAAGCTTAATTGATACTCCGGCCCTCCCTTTAGTAGATTTTTTTATTTCTTCTAAAATACCAACGACACATTCTTTACCGTTTAAATTATGTTTTCTGTCAAAAGTGGATTGACGATAAAAAATGCCAAGTTCATTTAATTCTTTAATCTTTTCTTCTGAAATGGGATGTTTATTATCATCAATAACATTTACTTCAACATCATCGCCTAATACATATTTGGCTGAAAGAGCACTGTATTTTACAATCTCTTCATCTTCTTTATATGTAAAAATGTTTACAAAAAACTTTTTCATTTGATATTCAAAAACTTATAAATTTCCTTTAGTTGATCTTCAGTAAAATCTTCCTTTGTAAAAATACGTTCAGAAGGAGAAGAAACATTATTTTTAATCAACTCAACTCCAAATTGATTTTTAAAGAAAATCGGTAAATCAGATAATTGAACAACTAATGGTTCAAATCCTTCTTTTCTGATATGTTCAAAATATTTTTCCTGTTGAATTACATGTTCATCGCAGCAAACTAATTCTCTTGTAATATAAGGAAGAGACCAAAGATGTTCTTTAATAAAATCCTCTTTTGATAAATTAAAATTATAGTATTTGTTATATTTGTTTTTCCAGGACCAATTCAGCCATCTTAGAAATCTTTTAAATGGATCTTCTAAAACTACAAACTTAATATAGTCAGGATAAGCATGGCATTTTGCTATATTTTGAATAACATTCTTTTCGAAACAATATTGCGGATTATTCCAGATAAAAGAATGATCCTGAATAGTATCATATGTTCCGTCATGAACCATTGAAGTTTTTAAAATAGAAGAACAACCATTTTTGCTGATAATAAAAGAAATAAATTTTAATTTATGACAAATATTAGCTCGAACAAACCAGCATCCTCTAATAAATGGTGTTTTGTTCAAATACATAAACCAATAATTTTTGGAAATTGGATTATATTCTAAACGGTAAACTTGATTTTGATAATCTACATAAAATCCTTGTTCATCTTCATGATAAATTTTTATTTCTAAATTCATATTTGGAGAAGTTATAATCATTTTCTCCAGGTCAATGTCAATAGGAAATTTAATTGGTCCTTGAACTAATTCAGATTTCATTTTTTAATAAAATTATTATATGCCTCTTTATATTCTTCTGTATCTCTGGTGTATTTGTCACAAACAAAACAATGAATATTATGATTCCAATATTGACTTAGAATGTTATAGGCGACATTGGCCCGAACAGTAGAAATAATTACATTAAAACCCTGGACGACTAATAAAAAAGCAATTCCTGCAATTATTTCATTATTTTTTATTCGATCTTCGTCAGAATATCCTAAATCATGGGTAACAAAATGTCGTACTCCATCTCCATCAAGAATAACTGTCGGATGAATATTTCCATTAGATTCCCGATATTCAAGAATCTTTTTAGCCAATGTCGATTTTCCAGATCCGCTTTCTCCACAAATACAAAGGATAGAAGGTGAATCTTCAGCTTTAAAGCATTTATTAAATTGATTTATTTTTCTAAATTTTTCTTCATCCATCAAAAAAATCCTTTATCCCTCAAATGTTCCATAGCAAAAGGAACCGAATTATCTTGTGCTTTTCTTCCATCTCGCTCAGAAGTATGAGGGTGTTCATATATATATTTGATTATTTCTTCTACTGTTTTAAAATGAGGCATACATGGTTCGGTAACAAAAGAATCTCCTAAACTACGGTAACCTTTAAAATAGAGTTTGCAAACAGGAAGAGTATATTTTTGAATATATCGCCAAATATTTTCTTCGGTAAAATTAAAAACAGGAGAAAATCTAGTATGATTTTCTTTTTGAACAATATAATGGTCTTTACTTCTTACTCCTTCGTCAGAAGCTCTGAATTGAATAGAAACTAAATCAATATTCTTTTCTTTAATAAGTTTTTCATTAGCCAAAGCTTTGGCTTCCATTAATTCATAAGAAGTATTTCTTTGATAGTCTAGACCTAAAGAATTATCAAATTTAAAAAACTTTTTCTTAAAGAGAAGCTCATAGATATTGATTATATGATTTACTTCCGGAAAATCAAATCCTGACCAGGGAACATAAACAGAAAAATTATCAATTAATCCTGCTTGTTTAATAAGATGAAGTCCGACTAAAGAATCTTTACCTCCAGAAAAGAAAATAGCATTATGCTTTGTTGAATCAATATTTTCCTTTAATAAAGAAATAGCTTCTGCCTCTACATCAATAAGCTCTATAGATTCATTATCTCTTATTTCTTTTATTAAATCAAAAATTATAGATCGAAAATTATCTTCACCTAATTCAGTATCGAAATTATAACAATTAGGACTTGTATTTTTATTATCGACTGGATAATGAGAATTTATTTTATAAAATATTTTATTTTTCGGGAGAAGTTCCTTAATAAATTCAAAATATCTTTCACTTTCCTCTTTTCTATTATAATCACTAATGAAAATTACAAGTGAAGCAGCATTTATCCCCTGCTTAATTTGGTCAATATATTCCTTATGTCCGGGACAATCATAAAAACAAATTTCAAGCCCGAAATAATTGCAAAAGATTTTTGCACATTTAATAGTTCTAGTATCGTCATTTCCATAAATGTCTTTACCATCGGAATAATGAACTTCTTTCATTAAGGCATCAGGATTAACTGTTCTCCCTGTTAATATTTTTACTGCTTTGGAAATGAAAGTTGATTTACCAGAATCTGGTGGTCCTACAACTGCAATTCTGACTTGCTTTGACAAACACATTATAAACATATTATAACATAAAAACCCGGATAAGAAAAACTTATCCGGGTTTCAAGTTTATATTATGAAAAAATCATTTATTAATAACTTTAATTTGATCCATATCTCGAATTGGTACGAATTCTAAAATATACCAATCTAATGGTTTTTCTGCTTCAACCAAAGAAACTGTAGAACCGTCTTTAGCAATAAAAGAAATAGAACAATTAAGCGCTTTATAGATTACTATTCTAATTAAATCGCCAATTCGATTATTAGTGAAATCTAAAATTAAAGATTCGATAGTTGAATCTACAGAATTAATATAAATTACATTACCGTTTAAAGTAGTATCAAAAATCCATTTTTTATTAATCTCATCATAAACATAATGATTTTCTAAAGAAGTTGTATTAAGAACATCAATTTCATTTACTCGAGAAATTAATAAATCTTTATGAGCATTTAAATCAGTATTATGCTTTTCAATAGCATCTGCAATAGCTTTATCCATTTCATCCTTGTTAGGATATTCCGGCTCTGGAGGAAGTGGAGGCTTACAGTTATAAATCTTTACATAAAAAACTTGAGATTTAATTGTCTTATTACCGGCAACCTGAAAAATAAATTCTCCATCCATGACTGCAGTTCCTTCAGCCACCGATTGAATATATTCAAGTAAAGCTTCACCAGTAAAGGAGACTTGTCCAGTCCAAGTAGTTTGATCAAATAATGTAAAATCGACAGAAGTAACTAAAAGACTATCTTCAACCCCAACTTGACCTTTCTTATAAAAATTCAAAGTAATATTATTAACTGATTCAAAACAAGCACAAGTAGGAAGATCAAACTCTAAAGAAAGATCTTGAGTTTCTCCATAATAGGCAATAGGCCAGGGAGTAATCAGCTTTTTAAATTTGTCAAATTCTAAGACAGTCATTATGACTTATATTTAAAAATAAAAAATCCCATGGAGAATTGACCTCCATGGGATTTCATTCAAAGACTGTTAATATCTGGAAATTTAATATTTTCTAATGTCTTTCGATCGTTATTTTCTAAAGCAACTTTCGCTTCATCCTCTAATCGTTGTTGAATACCAATGATTTGAGCTCCTGGAAGTAATGCTCGAGCAGCAGCATTTAAAATTTTAGTAATCATTTCATCAAGAGTTAAACCTCGAGTTGCCGCTAATGTTCGAACAAAATCAGCTTCTGGGATTGTTGAATCTGGATCTGCTTGAAGAGCCCGGGCTCCTTTTTCTTGTTTTTCCCAAGTATCAAATTCTGCTTGAGAATAATTTAATTTAAGGAGATTTGCAGCATTATCAGCAGCCTCTCGAACTTCTTTAATTTTTAGCTCATAAAGAACTTTAATCGGAAAAATCCAAGAATTAGATTCTTCATCCCAAACTTTTCGGTCATCATCGGGTTCAATATCCGTCCAGGTTTTGGCTGGATTTTTACCGATTTCGGTAATGATATTAAGCTTTTTACTTTGCTTATCCCAATATTTCTTATTCCTGAAATCAACCTTAATACTCCATTTTTGGGTCTTCTTATCAAAGACTGTAACTTGATTTTCAGCAGTTTCCAATGGCTCTTTATCCGTTACATTGGAAGGCAACGGCATATAAGGTTTAGATTCCGGGTTTTTCTTAGGACTATAATAAAGATTAGGGACAGGAGAATATAAGCAAAGATATTCTTTTGTCTCAGGATCAAACAAATAATATAAAAGTCTAATGTCAGGATAAATTGGTTCAGCTGAATCCGTCATATGTCATTAGTTAATGACAATTAAGCAATAAGTTTTCTTATTTCCAAAATATCAAGACATGTTACTTTAGTCCCATTGGTTGTGGTCTTCTCAAAAGAAGTATGATAATGTCCGTTAAACCAGACTTCGGGATTTAACATATTAATAATTTGACAAATATTTGATTGTTCTTCCATAATATCATCAATTAACCTTTTGTCAAATTTACAACGTCTTTTAAATTGTTTATCATCTAAAGTATCTGGACGTGGACCAGTATGTGCCAATACTCCAAAAATTTTAATATCCTTAAACAATAAAAGTTTTGCAATATTAAGCGTTGTTCTTTCTGATCTAAACCAAGTACTACCTTCTTTCAAAATAGCCCGGTCAATTGATACAGCGCCGCCCCAAATAAAATAAATTTTATCGTTAATAAAAACAAGGCTATTATCTCTAAAATGAATAATATTTGGCCATTTTTCTTCTACTTCAGATCTTATAGGATTTAGCCAATATTCCGGATTATCGTGATTTCCTCGGATAAGATAAACGGTATTATTTCTTAATTTAAGTTGTTTAGAGAAATAATTATAAAATTTAGCCGGCTTTTCTTTATAAAATCCTATTTCACAATCACCGAGAATAATAATATGGGAATCTCTAATATTAAATTCTTTAATTTTTTGAAAAATGCCATTTATATCTTTATGAAGATCTCCACAAAGATAAACATTACCATTTATTATGTGCTCAATATTCATTTATATGATATTCTTTAGGATTAAATGTTGCATAAGTTGCTACAATTCCTTTAAAACGTCCTTGCTCATAAAATCTATCTATACAAGAACCTAAACAATTCCTCTCAGCATTATTAATACATTCTTCTGCCATTTTATCAAAAAGATAAAGAATAATTACACCATAACCACTAAAACCTTTTTCTTGAAGTTTATCTCTATCAACCAAGATAGAAGCAATTCCTATTTTATAAGTTTGAAAACTCTTTTCGGCAAAAACCCCAAAATCCATCTCGTCTATTTCATGGTTAGTTTTAATAGTATAAGTTTTAGAGTTACTAAAAGTTTCAGGAAGAAAACCAATATCATTTAGATCTTCAAATTTTGTCCGTGGAACAATATCAAATAAAATAACCGGATTAGCATTAGGGTCACTGTTAGGAATGACTATAATTTCATCTCCTTTAATATTTTCATAAATTAAACAAGGAATAAAATCATTAATAAGATTTTTCATTTCCTTGAATGTAAATTTATATTCGTCAATAAAATTATATCGGCCAATTGCTTCAGGAAAATATTGAAGATTAAGGGTATTAGTATCAATATTATTAAACATTCCTAAAAAGTTTTCAGGATTTAGAAATGTTGGACAATTTCTAATCCAGTAAGAAAGTTTATTTCTTTTCTTAAGGAATTCTTTATTTTCTTTTTTATCTTTAAGGTTTTCATGAATATAAACAATATAGATATACAAAACTATAAAAATAGCTAAACTGGCTAAAAAAGCAATTCTCATATCAAAGGTTTATATCTTGTTCCACATCAAACTTGGCAATCAATCGTTCAGATTCAGCCTCAAGTTTTCTTTTAATTTTGTTTACTAAAATTTTATTATTTTTAAATGAATGCTTACTTCCTTCAATTGAGGAGATTCCGTCTGTCAAATCTGAAGCATATTGCATGTTAGCCAGGACTTCTAAATCAAATAGCTTAGCTTGAAAATTTTCTTCCAAAGCCTCAATAATTTTTTTACAATTATTAATTACAGGTTGAAGTTGAACAATTAATGCTTCTTGTTTATTACATTTTTCAAGAGTATTTTCAATTTGCTTTTCGTATTCTTCTACTAAAATATCTTTTCCTCTCTTTTGAGCAATATCTTTAGAAAATTCTTGAAGTTTAATAAGTTCTTCTAAATCTTTTAATTTTCTTCGTTCGTTATTCAACCGCTGAATAAGAACATTAAAAGATAATTTCAGGGGTTCAATTTTGTTTAATTGATCCTCTTTTAATTTCTTTATTGTTTTTTGAATATTTGATTTAAACAATCCCATTTATTACTATTATACTCTTTTCTTTAAAATTGAAGGTGATTAATGTAAAAAACAAAAAATCCGAAGAACTAATTAAAGCTCTTCGGATTTTTAACCACAAATAATAAAATGAATTACGGCAACGTAATTACATCTTATATTTTATAAAAAATCTAAATTTTTAAAGGTGATTGAATAGAATTTATTACTTCTTGAATAAGATTTTTAAATCTATCTTTATCTGCATGCCATTCTGAATCCCAAACCTCAATTAATTTAATGCCTTTCTTTTCACAAGCTTTTTGCTTTTCTTTATGATAACCCGGTTTTCGTTTCTTAGTTTCATCATGCCAATATTCGCCATTATATTCAAGAGCCAACTTTAATTCAGGAAGATAAATGTCTAGTTCTTTTGGCTTAATAACTGTTCTGTCATTCTCCAAAACTTGACCGGAATAAATTGATTTAATAAATTTACAAAGTTCAATCTCTCCCCTTGAACGCTTATAACTCTTTGCACATTTATAACAGCCTTTGCCGTTCAAATGACCATTTGCTCTTTGCTCGAAAGGCCCATGGATAGGACAAATTATAATAATCTTTTTGGCATGTGATTGATAAACTACTGAAGAATAATCATATTTGTTACCATGAATAGCTATAGCTCTTTCTATAAATCCCTTAGTTGTCAACTTTTGATTTCTTGCACACTTGGGACATCCCGTTCCTTGAAGATGAACTCTAGGATTTTGTATAAAGAATATTTTATCTTTTTTGCAAAAGATTTTTACATTTGTGTGATTATTGACGTAAACTGTTTCTGAATAATCATATTTGTCTCCATGAACCTGCTTTGATTCTTTGATAAAATCTTCTGTAGTCTTAGCTGTTCGATTTGAACATTTTGCACATCCAAACCCTTTCAAATGAGACCTTGGATTTTGACTGAACAAACCATGAATAGGACAAATTATTAAAACATTTGTATTAGCATTTTTATAGCTGACTTTTGAATAATCATATTTGCTTCCATGAATTTGTTTTGCTAATTCTATAAAAATTTCAGTGTTTAAAAATCTTCTTTGTCTTTTTATCATAGACAAAAGAATAAAATATACTTGAATTCTTTAAGGTATTAATCAAATTTAATGAAAATAAATGTTTTTATCCAACAAAGAATAACGGATTTTCTTTTACACCAAAGGCATTTCGATCGATAAGTTCTTTTTCAAGTTCTTCAATTTCTCTTTGACCTTCTGCTCGTAATCCAAGACCATCCGTTAATTGACCTCCTCCAGTAAGAGCAACAGAACCAAATTTTCCTCTAATTGATCCCAATGCCACTTTAGCTTGAGCAAGAGAATATTTGTATACCCACATTTCACGCAAGATCTCTCTAAGCGGTTTTTCCAGATAAACTTGAAGAACTGCATAAAATGAATCAGTATATCGAGGTTCAGGAAGAATTGTAAAATACTGTGTTTCAGGATTAAAATAAAAAGAACGATCTAAAGCGAGAACTCTTCGGCGAGTTTTAAGAAATTCTTGAAGACAGTGAAAACTAAGAAGGTCGAATCCACGGTTTGAAAACTGGTAACTATAAAAAGCTTGCGCTGAAAGAACACTTTGAATAGAAAATAATGAATAAGGACTTCTATTAGAACTTTCATCATAACTGATTACTTGAGCACACCGCCTGTAATCCATCAAGTCATAGTCAAAGGCATTGGCAAATTCAGTTGGGATATTATCTACTTTTTCTCCTTCAATGGTAAAATCTTGTTTTTTACTAATCTTGAAGAATCCACATAATGAAGAATTATATGTAGTAATTTCATCATATTGCTCGGCAGTAATCACTTCGCAATTCTTAACAGGCCTGTCCCATGTCGAAGGAAGCTCTTCAGCCGGTATATCCCGCAGGGCAATATAAACACGTTCTAACCGTTCAATAGTTTTATCATATGTCTTATTAAAAAGATTTTCAGGCCTTACATGTCCTTCTTGAGCTGCTGCCTTGGAAGCGATTGTACAAAGTTTGCCGATATTAATTCCTTTTCCTTTTTCGTAAATTCTAGAATCAAATAAAAGAATTTCCCGGTCCTGGACATATTTGGAAAAGAATTCAATAGCAATTGAGATAAATTCAAAAACCATATCGCGGTGCAGCTCTACGCTGACAATAGGATAACCAAGACTCCGCATAATTCGATCAGCCAAATCTTTAAATGTTTTGGTTTTATTATTCAGATTTGTAGATAAAAATGCCTTTACGGGCTTAATTTCACAGACATCTTGATTACTCATTTTTGATATTTAAAATCTTAATTCTCAGTTCTCTTTTTCCATTTAAATACTATCGATCTTTTATGAGCAACAATGTTTTAATTAATGATAATTTTATTAGCAAAAGGGCTGATTTTAATACATTAGTTGACGCATGTAAAGGTTTTACTCATACTCTAGATAATCAGCAAGATTTTCTTTCCTTTGAATTGGATGATATTCAAAGACTGGAATTAATTCCAGGAGGATTTTATACATTTGGGAATTATACATGGAATCCGGAAAATCCTGAACCTACGCTGGAGGAAAATGGAAAATGGTCAAGGTATGGTTCACTTTATGGAAATTGTAATATTGGTACGCCGGATGAACAAACTGCCCCTCTTTTAAACGAGGAAGGCGTTTGGATCAATGATACGTCAACAGGCGTAGTTGCTTATTATTACAAACAATTAACCAACCAGCAGCAAGAACAAATTAAAAGTACAGGCATTGGAGAATCTACATTTACTGTAGCTCTTCCTCCAATGAAAATTGAACGGCCGGCACCAAATAATTTTACTCCTATCAACATTATTGATAAGAACTTCTTTAAAAATAGACCTGACCAGCACTCTTTTATTTCATTTGGAGCTTACGATAGAAATCGACCAAACCTTCAATTTAGATTTGTTGTAAATTTTAGAAATATCTATGACTCAGCTACAGATACTTGGACGGTTTATATAGCTAATTCAATTAACGAACCTTTGGCTAATTGTGCCCCTGTAGAAGGCTGGGATGGATTATCCTTTAAAAAATTCAAATTTGAATATGCTCCTTCTGCCGATGATGCCATCATCGGCAGATTATATATTTTAGATGAAACAACCGGAGATTGGAATATTATTCGTGAAAATTTTATAGCTTCTACCGATGCTGCTACATATAAAAATGCTCCGGAATGGGGATGTTACTCAACGCCAGGTGTAGGGACTATTGTTGTTAGGGATTTTAATTTTAAAGCATTCATCCGTTCAGAGTATACCTATACTCTGAACGGAGTTATTTTCCAGTCTTCTGTTGATTTAGTTAATTATTGTTTTGATAATTATTCTTATAATATTGGAGGAACAGGAAATGTTAATATTGATTGGTTCTTTAATAATCGACAAAATCAAATTGATTTAAGTTCTGGAAAAATTACTTTTGACAAAGAGTGGTTTCCGGCAGGTGAAACTCTTAATTTTGACTATTTCCAAAAGAAAAATAAAACATTAAAAATTTCCGGAGATAAAGGCAGTATCACTTCTTTTGAAAATCCAGGTAAAAAAATAGCTCGAATTAACTTAAAAAGTTGTTCCAATCTTCAAATATTAGATTTAAGTGACAATCCTATTCAAGAATTAGATTTATCAGCAAATTCCAATCTTACTAGTATTAATGTTTCTAATTGTTCCCAGCTCACTAAATTAATTCTTCCTAAAGGTACTGATTCTAAATTAGAATATCTTAATATCTCAAATACCAAAATTAGTAGAATTGATTTATCTGACCTTAATACTTCTAAAGTTGATCTGGAATTAGTTTTTGACCAGCTGACATTAACAAGCCTTGATATTACTGGAATTAAGTTAAAAAATCCCGATACATTTGGAGAAGGAGTTATTAATGTTCAAAATGACTTGCAGTATATTAATATTTCAGAAACCAATCTTTTAACAAATAAGGCAAATTTGGAAAAATTTCTTAATCTTCTTCCGAATAGATCCGGGAAAGAAGCTGGAATTATATACATGTACGGTAAAAAATATACTTCAGGCGGTATTCAGGGTTCTTCCAAGGCCATTGCCAAAACTTTAGATACTCTTAAAACTTATAACTGGCTTTTCTATCTATAATAATGTCTAATATTGTACAATTTAGTGATTTAGAGAAATGTAAATCTCTTGGATTAAAAAGTCCAATATTGATTTTACAAGATGAATCTTCTATTAAAGCTTCTCTCTTAATAGAAGAATTAGGTGATATGCTTAAGCCAACTACTATGGTCTTTCCCAAAGGACGTTTTATTTGGAGTAAATGGACATCTAACGGAACAATAAGTTGCTATGATGATTCGGCTGGAGGTACTAAGACAACAATAATACAATATCCTTATTCTGAAGTAAGTACATCATATAATATAATTACTGGAACAGTTCCGGTAAATTTTGATTTAACTTTTGATAAAAGCTGCTATATTACATGTAAAGAAGGTTCTCCTACTTCATTATTCATTTATACTGGAACGGTTAGTAAATTGGACCTTTCAGCTTGCCCAAGTATAAGATCAATTTATTTTAATGGACCGAATACAATAGATACTGATATTTTAGACCTCAGAAATCTTTTTAATTTTAATATTTTAAATGTAAATGAAGGTAATTCTATTAAAATTATTTTAGGATATTCTAAACTCCACAAAAAATATTATATTTTAAGTAATTTTACTCATGGAAGAATTATGAGTAATAATATTAGTAATATTATTCCATTTATTTCTCCATTAAATCCTTATAATGTTCCTACTCCATTTTATATGGTGAATTATCTTAATGAACAGTTTACGGAAAATGAACTTCAAATAGCAGCAGATAAAAATATTATTCCGATCAATGTCCGATAGTTATATTAAACTTTCCCAAATTACTTCATCATCATTAGAAAATTTACTTCCTAATGATAATCAAGTTTCTTTACCTGGATTATCAGATAATGGAGAATTATCGGATCTTAACCAAACGGCCAGGTTTGTTCAATATAAAAATACATTATCTCCCGACTGTATTGCTTTAACTTTATTACCAGATATTAATACGGTATCTTTTGGCTATCATATTAGCCAAGTTGCCGAAACAGAAACAAGAAAACTTTATGTAGAAACAAATAATAAAGTTTTTAGATACCTTGATATTAATTCAGCTGAAGAAGATATTAATGCACAATTTACAATTTATGAAGGAAATCAGGCAATTAATTCTTTAATATTTTCTCCTGTTGTCCTTGATTCAAGTGGCATGATTATTCAGAATAAAGATTTAATCAAGAGTTTTACTTCCAGAAATCAAAATATTACTTCTTTAGAATTGAATCTTCCTTCTTGTTCAGAATTAACTGTCTATGAAACAAATCTTTGTTATTTGAATTTAGCCCCAGAAATGAGATTTACTTATCTTGATATAAGAGACTCATTAATCACGGGAACCTTTGAAATAAATTTAAATTCGCAAATTCAAAATATTAATCTTTCCAATAATGTTATCCAGACTTTGATTATTAATGGAGATCATACCATATTGAATACTTCTAATACAGATTTTCTTACTCAGAAAGCCAACCGTTTAAGTTATGTTAAATTTAATAACTGTAGTGTAGAAGATGACCTTCAAGACGCCCTGAACAACGGTGGAATTCAGTATGATATTGAGTAAAACTTTTACGCAAGCTTGACGTTTCATTTACAATAACAAATTAATAGACAATATATTATAAATAATTACATGTCTAATAATGAACGTATGTATGCGATTGTGTTTGATTTATAAGATATATAAATTTAAACTTTATTTTACTAAGGATCAAAGTCTGTTTTTATATATTATATGAATAGTATTAAATGGATTGAATATCCCCAGCATTTTCATCTGGAGCTCCTATTTCACTAGTCGCTGCTGGCCCGCCTCCAAATTCAGGTGGATTTTCAGAACCCCCCATTTCACCTCCAGGAGAACCTCCTCCAAGATTTATACCTTCACCAGGTAATCCTTCTCCTCCCATTCCTCCACCAGGTTGTTCCCCACCTTCACCTGTAATCATATTTTTCCAAGTAGGACCATATTGACGACGCTGCTCAATTTCCCAAAGCAAAGCCGCCTCAGTCTTAAGGAATGCAATATTAGCGAGAATTTCCTTATCCGACCAGTCAAAATATTTCTTAAGGGCATAAATCTTAGAAATAATTTCATTAGAAGAAACAGCATTAAAAATATCATTTCTCATTTGAGCAATTTGAAGCTCTCTCATGAGATAATAAGAACCAGGCTGATTAAACTTAATATCTATATGATTTTCATGAAGATGATAGCGTTGCCATAAACCCTTAAACTTAAGATGAGTAATAAAGGCTTGTTTTAAAGCATAAGCAAATGAACGTTGAATATCAGTAATAAAATCAGCGAATCGTAATTCTTCTACCAAGATCTGGCTAGGATCAGAATTAACTGCTTTTTCAGAAAAATTAAGATAAGAAGAAGGAACTTTTAAATCTCGATAAAGAGCTTTTAAGAAGAAATCCAGGTCTTTAATTTCCCCAAGATTATCACCGCCCTTTAATGATGTAACACTAATTGCTTCACCATTCATAGGCTTAGCAAAATAGTAAGCATCAGTCATAGCCTGAGGATTATAGCGTTGGCTAATATCCCCGGTATTAATATCCATAACCTTGGATTTCCAATAATTATCCATGAGCGTTTTAAGATAACGCTCGGCAGCAGATGGAGTCATGTTTCCTGTTGGAATTGTAAAGACTAATCGTTCAGGAGCACGTACCAAACGATAAATTACAATAGCATCTTCAATGTAAGAAAGCTGGATATATCTCCTTCTTGCACGTTCAATAAAAGGAACCATATATTCTCCGTCAGCATCCCATTGTCCGGAATAAACATAAAAAAGCTGATTAGCTTGATAAGGCACTAATTCAATCTTTTGAATCTTATTGCCGTCATTCGGGTCATAAATCGGCTTTCTTCCTATGAAGGAATCAATAACTCGGGCAGCCTTTGACTTCCAAATCGTATCTACAAGATCTGCCGAAATATCAATTACTCCTAAAATTCCTTCCTTTAAATTTTCAGGTTTTGCATCATTTACAATAAGTTCCAGAAAAACTTCTCCCTCGACAAGATAACGCCAACAATAAGAAGACCCTTTTTCTTCAAAATTGAAAAGTTTTTGAAAATAATCAAATTCATCCAAAAGAGTTGATTCCTCTACTACGTCAGCATTAGGCTTGGAATACCTCATTGTAGCGACACGTCCCCGGTCATCAACCGTAATAAACTCATTAGTAATATGCTCCAAAGCATTTAAAATTTCTGAGTACTGCGCCATCATTCTGTACTCATAGAGTCTTGCGCTTTTGTTGTCGTTAAGTGTCGAATAATAAATTGAGCCGTATGGATAACGCCCGAAAACCCCCTGGGCAAATTTTTCATTAGGCTTATCATAAGTGACAGAGACTGCATTATTAGCTAATCCTTCCCTACGCCGAATTCCCGTATTGTAAAATAATTCATATTTTGGATTCGTTCCTGCCGTATCGAGTTCAATAAAGTTACCAAGAACTCTTGAATTCTGGCTAAGCTTGGACAATGCTTTACCAAGATTAGTTTTAAATCTCTTTTTGGTCTCTGCCATAATTTTCTATATTTAAAGTCCTTTAAAATAAGTCTTTATTAAATCTTTGGTTTGCTGTCATTTTAAAATATTCTTAAAATGTTTAAGTGTAGAATTTAAACAATTTTAATAAAGAATCCTTTTTCTTTTGAAATGGAAGTAAATCCGGCGTTATTAAAAACATAAATGTCAAATATAGTTCCCGGAATTAAACTTTTGGGCAGTTTAAATTTAATAAGATTTTCACTCATTGAGATCATTTCTTCAGTAATTGCAAATCCAGAAACTTCTCCCATTTTAATTGTATCAATAGTAACAGGGGTCAGTCCTTCTGGTTCTAAATCAATAGGATCAACTGGTTTAACTAAGAGTCCTGTGCATTGATTGGCAAAGAAAGACCGTCCTTCAATTATTAAAGTTTTTTCAGATTCAATTGAAATATAATTTTCAATTCCTTTTCTCAACCGAATATTATCGACAATTACATTAGTAATGGAAGGCCATCCATCTTTATTAAAATATTCTATTCCTTTTTCTCCAATTTTAGCTACATTTGTATTATAAGCCATTTCGTTCTCTACCGAAGTAATAACTCCGAATTTTTGAGAAGGCCTGTTGAAAATCCATCCTTCAATGGTAAATTCGGATGTTCCATGAATAAGCCAATTTTTATTTTCTTCAGCTGTTCGAGGATAATCAATTACAAAATTGCCGCCCCACAAAGCTTGACATCTTATTTCTTGAGAACCAGTCTGTAATTCCTGAGGAGTCTGCCAGGATATAAAAAAATAGGGATTAGTAAATGCAGCAAAATTAGTAAACATTTGCCAAATATCTCCGAAGAATTTTGTATAAAAATTTACGCTAAGATCGATCTTAATAGGAGTAGGCTGTTTATATCTTATCTCCTTAGGAGATATATATGCTCTTAGTTGTAGCTGCTTATTAAAAGATCTTGTACTATCGAAAGCAATTGACTGGACCTCTCCAACTACAACTGGTAAGGTAATATTACCAGCGGCATTTACAATGTCGGTAAAAACCCGTGTTTTATTTCCGATAAGATAACGTGGAACAATATATTTTTCTTTTCCATTTTCATCCTTGCCTCTTCTAATTACACAATCATCAAAAGCACTAAGGAATTGGGCTAAAAGAATTTCAATTTCAGAATTATATTGCTGGTCCAACATTGTCAAGTATTTAAAATGAAAAAGACTAGTCAACTTTAATGACTAGCCTTTCATAAATTCTTTAAATCGATCAGCCCAGTTTTTATTTCTTAAATTAAAAACAGGTATATTATAATGATTTGCCAATCTTATAACAGTTCCAGTTCCTCCAGTTTCAAAAGAAGTAAAAGTTTCAGCTCCGTCCCGGGTATAACATAAAATAAAATGAGAAGGAGTCGCTAAATCCTGCCCTAAAATCTGAAGAACATTTCTTCGATGAAGCTTTAATGTGCTTTCTCGAAGATTACTGAAATTGGGATGAACTCTACTAAGAATTTCATCAATACAATTTATTAAATCTAAAGGTGTAACATATCCATGGACTTTATTATTGAAAAAAGTCCATGGAAGATAAATCTCTTTATTGTAAAGAGATCTTACACCATTTTCAAAAGCGGTATCAGCTCCTTCCGCTCCTCCGCTTCTGAGAATACAGCCTTCTTTTTCTAATAAAGAAGCCAGGGCTGTCATCTTTTCAAGATACTCATGAGGAGTATCTCTATTCCCAACTCCAGTGTAAAAGATCTTCATTAGGCTAAAAGAATATTCTTCAATCCAATTTCATTGAGATAATCATCTTCTAGAGCATTAAGTACTAATTCTTTTTCATCAATTGGCTTCGCATCTTTAGTAGACATGATATGATAACCTATTGAACAACCCAATTCAGAAGTAATTGCATCAATCATCTTTTCAGCCGGTGCGTTATTCATATCAATTCCATACTTTGTATAGACCAATTCCAACGCTTCTAAACATTTTTCGTTATAATCTCTTTTCATTTTTATACAAATCTTTCTAGGAAATATTTTGGAAGTTTATCTTTATTTTGAATTAGGCTTTTAGTTAATGTTCCATCTAAAATATAAGTTACTGCCTCGTCAGAAGCATTTCTAATAGTGCGCCCGCACATTTGAATACAAGCGCCTAGCATTTTATTAGTGTACCATTCTTTATCATCTTGCGCTAATCGTTTAACTCGTTCATCGCCCAATGGCAGAAATGGAGCTTTTAAAATAACGGCAAACTCTCCCAAGGCACCACAAAGGTCAACACCATGAGTCATTGACGGAGACACAAGAATTGTATCATCATTTCGTTCAATATGTTCATTAATTAGAAATTCATTAGTTTTTCCTGGTTCTCTAAAAAGAAAACGGGGATTATTGCCTACTGCCTTTTTAAATGCTTCGGTAATTTCAAAGGTATGAGTATGAATAATACCTTTCTTTCCTTTATAATTTTCACAAATCTGTTTAGCAATCTTGCAAAGTTGGGGAATTACTAAAGCTTTGTTTGAATAAGAAACAGAAAGAAAATTAGATAAATGAATTGGGGCTTTCTTAGGATCAAACGTAGATGCCGATTCAATATAATAATACTCGTCCTCCTTAATTCCCAATTGCTTGGCAAAGTTCTTATAATCAATAATAGTAGCTGACATAAGAACCACTAGATCACAATGCTTAAACAATCGTTGGGCAATTTTATCAACCTTAAAAGGTTTAAAAATTAACTCTTCTTTATTATGTTCGATAATAAATTCATTATTATCGATAATGTCAAGTACCTTATCACAAGAATCATTAAAAATATTAATGGCTCGGAAAACAAGTTTCTTTTCTTTACTCATTTTCTTAAGGTCCTTGCCTCTCATTTCTTTTCTTTTTTCTACGAGAGTAGAATAAATTGAAGCTTTTGCACTCCTCAGCCAAAGAATATATTTTTCATAATTAGAACCTTGAGTTGGTGTAGGAGGAATCTCAATATTAAGCTTTTTTAAAATCTTAAAATTAAAAGGAACTGTATAAGATTGAACCAATAAATTTTCTAATTCTGCACATTCATCAGCAATAATATTCCTTTTGGCCCTACAAGCCGGAGGAAGACTCATAAACATTGAATAAGAATAAAAAGAACATTTATGCTTTAACGCCTCATCTCTTTTTAAGAAATATTCACATTGCCCGCAAGAAATACAAAGTTCCTTTTGCTCAGGTTCAAAAACACAAGGTCCCAAATCAGATGAAAGAGTTGGAACCATGGAACAAGGATAATTTGATTTTCCTTTTAGCATAGTATCTTCAGGAAATAATTTTTTATATTGATCCTGAAGAGATTTGGTAACAGTTAAAATAGCTGTTCCTTCTTTAAGAGAATCTGGAACATCATCCTCCTCTATATCATAAATTGCCCCTGAATCTACAAAATCTTGGTAAGTTGTAGAAATATCAGGAGCAGACTGTGCAATTGTTTTAGAAATTATACTTTTACCTGAACCTGTCGGAGCATTGATAATAATATATTTCTTTCCCAGATTCCAGGCTTTATTCAATTCTTCAAGAATATATTCCTGATTTTTATTAGGCTTATATTGAGAAGGAAAGTATTTTTTAAAATCCATTACCCTTTAATTTCGAAAGTTACTGTACTATTCAAAAACTTAGAAGAAACCTCTTCTTTATAATTTGCTATTTTTAAATTAAGAAGCTTATTCCCCCTGGTGACTGTATCAACTTTATAATCAAAGATAATCTTATTATCAGTTTGTTTAAAATTAAATGGATAAAATAACTCTAATACTTTAATACTTCCAGCACTTTCAACAAAAAATTTAATATAATGATTTTTAACAGTTACCATTTTTAGCTTTCCTGTTTTAAAAAGCTTATCATCATGATAAATGTTAATATCATAAAGCAAAAAGTTATCAAATAATTTTTCTATTTCTACAAATTCCATGATTAACCATTCATAAATGCAATCTTATCTCTCTTACTCATCGGAAGTAAAGCATTATTATAATAATTCCAAAATTCATTTTTAGGAATTACTTCAATAATGTTAACACTTTCACAAGGTACCCAACGATAATCTTGACAAAGAATATCCCAAACTATAACAATATTATGTTCTTTCTGGTTTATTGTCGGTGAATGTTTCGGCGGCCGATAATTTAAATTTACTCGTCCCTGAAAAGAAGTTAAAATATCCGACTTGGTACAAATCATTCGACGGACTCTCCCAACAGGGTAAGTCCGTCGAAAAAAACTAATAATCAAAATATTGCCAAATAAGAGATTTTCTAATCTGTTTCTATCCATTATTCTTCAATATTATGTACTTTACCGAAGATACGTCCTTCGCTAAGGAAATGTCCATGCTTAACATATTCTCGTTCACCGGATTCATTGGTAATATAAAGACCTCCAGATTCAAGACCATGAATTCCCGGGAAAATTACAATATCACCAACCTTATAATCTTTTACTCGAGGACCAATCATTTTAACTTGTCCTTTTCGCCAGGCTTTAATATCGGAATTAGTTGCAGTTAAAAACTGACCTACTTTCTTAAATCCTTCTTCAAGGTCAATCATATCAAGCAGAATGGTATCATAAGATACCCAGTCTAAACAATAATCTTGAAGACCCATATCTCCCCTATATTCCTGTTTGTTAAGGTCAATAACAAATTCAGGAATCTTATAATAATCATCTACGTCTTTAACCATGGTTTTAATATTTTTCGTTTATTTTTTCTACTAGGAATAACATTCCCCAAACTTCTCTTTCAGATATATTATATTTTCGAGAATATTTCTTAACAAAATTATCTGCTCCTTTTACTAATTCTGACTTCTTTTTAGAAATATAATTAATTCTTCCTTTATTCAAGGTTGGAAGGATTGATTTAAGAACTTGGTAAAGATAAGGTCCTGAATTATCGAAATAAAGGCTTTTACCAAATTTATTCATTGTTTCATTTATAATTCCCACTAATCCGGGATTATAAAATGAAGTATAACGATTAAACAAAAACATATCTGAATTAGAAACAATATGTTCTGAGACATCTGTTTCAGTTTTATATAATGCTTTGTTTAACAAAGGAAAAAATTCAGTGCGAAAATCCATTTTTATTAATTTAATCTATTCCTTAAAATTAGAAGGTGCCATTAAATATTAACAATCATGGCTATTCAGAAAGATGGAAATAAAGTTTGGGCAAGCATAAATGATTTGTCTTTAATTCAAGATATTCGAGATGGAGATAAATTTTTAGTCCAAACAGCTGAAGGTACAACTACTTTACTCGATTTTGCATCTTTTATCATTACACTTGATAATGTTTCTTTCGGCTCTCAATTTAATGAGATGTGGAATTCTTATTCTGCTTCGTCTGACCAAATTGATAAAATCGGTACTTCTACCATTGTTGTTAATAATCTTTCTTCAGACCAGAATAACTTGTCAGATGCAGTCAACCAGTTAAACTTAAATGATATTTCAAATTATAATGAAGTTGTAACTGGTATTAATACGTTAATTGAAATCATCAATCTTAACCCTGCATCTTTCCCAAATCTTCCAACAGGAGTTACTATTCCGTTAGATCTGCTTCCTCTTAAATCATAATCCTTCAATTTCAGCACGAGGAAGCAAAAATTCCTGTCGTTCAATCAAGGATTCCATCATTCCTCGTGTCTTGTCAGCTTTAGAAACCTGATTCCCCCCGAGATAGTAAGCCTGAAGATTCTTATCATCTTCTGCTGAATAAAGGTCTCCGTCCGGATTAATAATAATCTTAATATCTCCTAAACGGTTATTAAGATTTTCAAGATTAATAATACCGGGACAGTCTTTGACGGGAAAAAAAACATCAGCTTCAAAATCAGTATAATATTGCTGCATTAAATTTTGAAAAACAGAATCAACTTTCTTAATGTAATTAATGTTAGTATCTCGAGTACCATTATCTATGACTTTAATCTTATCATCAAAAGGGCAAATAAAGATTACATCTAATAAACTAAGAGAATCTCGAACTCTTTGAATAGTTTCAACCAAAAATTCTTCGCTAACTTGGTTTGCTTCAGCTGCTAAAACAGTATAAACAAGAACATCAAGAGGACAACGATCATAAATGATATATTTTTCATCCTTAAGCTCTGTTAATTGATCGATCATATAATCCAGGATAAACTTTTGTGTTTCTTCACAAGTTTTACTTGAATGATTCATTTTTTCAGCTTTTAACTTATCTCGATAAGTTTCAGCTGGTGTTTTATACATCTTAAATGTATTAATAAATTCACGAATTAATGTAGATTTACCTGAGCAACTTGTACCTGAAATAGCAATTTTCATAACTTTTATAAAATCATTATATCATGAGAATTGTCTTTAAATACAAAATATGTTTCTTGACGAAGAAAATTTAGAGATTTTAAAAAATATTTCTGAAGGGATCTTTGAAGAAAGCTATAATCAGTCGAATACATTTAATTGGGAGGTTGAAAAACCAACCATAGAGCAACCACCAACAGGAGCATTAGAATCTCAACAAAGTTTGCAAGATTTAATTTGTTCTATTAAAGGTAAGTTGGATATTATTTCTCAAAATTGTTCTAATGAAATTGATTCTCCTCAATTATCTTATCTTCGATCTTTATTGACTACTGATTTAACTGCTATATCTTTATCTCTAGAGGATTATATTACTCAATTAAATTCTGGGATTAATCTTCAACAAACTATAAATGTTGGAAATGAACGGGTAACTGTTCCGCAAATTATTTCCATTCCGTTAAATTAACATGAAAGCTTTAAACTATTTGAGAAAAAGAAATTATCAACTTTGGCTGGAAAAATTAGTAGTTGGAGTTGAAGAGCCTATTTTTATTAAGGGAGTTGGGAATATTTTAGCCAAAGTTGATAGTGGTAATGGAGCCTTTAATGTAATTCATGGTGAAGATTTTTATTATCAAGGTGATGTTGTAGTTTTTACTACCTATGACGAGAACGGTAAAAATCATAGAGTTTCTAAAAAAGTTCAGGACACTATTACAATTAATATTGGAGCTGGCCAAACTGAAGATCGCCCTGTAGTATTATTTGATGTTAAGTTTGCTACTGATGAATTTTTAAATGTTCCTTTTACAGTTGGTAACAGGTCCAATAATAAAAATAAAGTTTTACTAGGGCAAGAATTCCTTAAAAATGAACTTGATGCTTTAATTGATATTTCACAAGATAATATTTCGGATAAGAAGATTAAAGTTGATTATTCTTTGAAAGAAGAAAATATATCAACTGCAATGCACGGCGGAAATAATTTTCTTCCCAAATCATTAAAAACTAATCCATCCGGAGCAACATCTACCGCTGGCAAAGCATACCAAGCTGCTAAAGGTGGAATTCGAGGGGCTTATAACATTTATAAAACTCTCGGAAATACTGATTTGACTATAGGACAAGGTATTGATACTCTTAAAAAGAATTGGGCTGATGCTAAACGAGAAATTCAAGATTACCAAAAAGACGACAAATATCTTATTTTCAAATATTTAAATGATAAATTTATGGCATCTGGACAACCAATTAGTCCATTTGTTAAAAATCCTCAAGTTTATAAAATTCTTGATTATATTGGTTATACCTATGAAAATAAGCAAATAGACGATAAACAGAATAATCCACAGGATAAGTCACAAAATCAAAATCAAGAACAAGAACAAAATCCAGAACAACAATCTGACAGTACAGAAATTATTAATTCTTCATATCAAGAAAATTCTTTTAATTTGATTAAGGAAGAAACAACATTTGAAAAGACTCAAAGGGAACAGGCTTCTATTAATAAACCTATTCTTTATCTTGTTCTTTTTGATAAAACTCAAGAACAAGATTTTAAAAATTTTCTTAGAGATAATTATTCTCAGGCTGAAACTGATTTTAACAAGATAATGTCAGATATTAAATCTGATTTTTATTCCGATACAACTAAACGTTTGGGAAGAATGCTAGTTGACGGACTTAAATCTAAAGGCATTTTAACTGAATTTGTTTTAGTCAGTGGCATTAAAGGTTCCAGAAAAGTTACTCCTATTGCAGAAGCTTTTGAAAAATCTATTTTTACTGAATTCCTTGGTGAAAGAGTTATCAATTATATTAAAGAATTATTAACCAATTCTGAACTTTCTTCGGTGGATGAACAAGGTAATTTTTCTAGCAATCCTCAATTTGGATTTAAGAAATATCGAGCAGTTAATGGAAGTACAATCGCTATTGAAGGACCTGTAGATAGCCAAATTAAAAGATGGATAGATAGTAATAAAGGTGGAGAAAATCCTAATATTTTTGCTGCTTTCCTGAAGTTTAATAATTATGGAACTCAAAATGATAAAACTTCTAAAAATAAAGATGAAGGAGATTCTTTCGGTAAAACTGAAGGAGGAACTCCTCCGCCTCAACCTGAAAGTCCAAATCAAGGAACTGAATTTGAAGGAGAAGACGCCAGAGCTACTGATGGTAGAGAAGATTATTCTTCAGAAAAACAATCTCAAGCATCTCAAAATACAAAACGTTTAAATGATTCTTCTAAAAAACAAAGAAAAGCTAAACAAAAAACAACTAAAAAAGAAAAATATCCTAAGAAGGCTCCTGATGGATTTATTCCGCCTAAAAAAAGTAAACGCCTGAATAATGGACATTATCTTTGGAAAGATGCAACTTCAGGAAGATTTTTGGAATATGATCCGGAAACAGGTATGATTTATGATGCCCTTGAATGGCGGAGACGAAGGGGGCAAGAAGAGAATGAAGAAAACCTTCTTGAAACAACTTATTCAGAATTTATTTTGAATATTTTATTTGAATAAAGAAAAACCCGAAGGATTAAATCCTTCGGGTTTTTTAATTATAGGGCTTTCATTGAAATTAACGATTTGAATAATTTTTCAAGAACTGTTACACTCATTGAATTACCAATTCGTCGAATAATTCCATTAACTGAAATCGGACGGCCATTTGCAAGTTTTGTTTTTGCTATGCTTTGATAAATTGAATCATCTCCAGAACTTGAATTATAATACATCCCCATTAACTTCATCAAAATTGCTGGATGAATATATCCCCAGCTAAATTGTCCGGACTTATTACGAAGAATAAAATAGTTTGCATTGCCAACCCCTCCAACTTTCATGGGAATAGATGAATTCTTAAGAATAGTAGGAATATAACTTAAATTACGTTTATTATAAGAATTTAAAAGAAATTGAGTCAATAACTTCTTAGCTATAATTTCTTTAAATTTCTTAATAGCAATTTCATCGACTTTTTGATTACTATATCTCCCTAAAGCTTCTTGAACTACTTGTCCCAAAGGATCTTCTCCATAATTAAGATCTAATTCACCCTGAACTAATGGTTTTTCTTTCTTAACCTTTGGTTTTGCAGGTTTGGTTCCAAAATCTAAATTTAATTCACCCTGCGGATTATCAATAGTAAATTTACCGCTATATTCTTCAAAATAACCGGAAATACCTTCTGCTAAAACAGTAGAAAGATAATCAATAGTGTCGCTTTTTTCAGATACATCTAAAATTACAGGTTGCTGTTCGCTCCTGATTTTCTTGAAGAATTTAATAACCTGAGGATCATTAAATTCTTTATCAATAACGTTAGAATCATATTGAAATTGATTTAATTGAAGATTTCTAGGATCAACACTTCCATTTTTAACAAGCTTATTAAAGATATAGTCAGTGGCTTCTGCAAATTTATTAATGCCAAACTTAGAAACTAAACCTTTAACAAGTTCTCGAGGATTTTTAGACATATAACCATGAGAATACTTTGAACTCATAATGTAGTCCAAAGTTTTGTCCAAAAGTTTTTGATAATCCTTTTCGGATTTAGCGGTATTCAATCCAAAATTAGTTGCCATCTTATCATCAAAAGCCTCTAATTTATTTGGATTAATTCCTGCTTCAATATCATTTCGAATACCAACGATATAAATTCGTGGACGACGAATTACGGAATTAGTATAAGAAGTCGGATCAAGGTACATTGGATAAAAACTATATCCAATAGTATTGAAAATCTTTCCAAGGAGTCTCAAATAACCTCCTTCAGATGTATCTACTTTTCCAGATTGTCCCAGTCTGGATTGAATTACTTTAATTTCTTTTTCTTCTGTAATAAATTCAGAAGGAACTTCATCTTCATCTTCAATATCAGCCTGGCCAAAAGTAGAAACATTTTCAAGAATAATAACTTTTGGCTTTAATGTTTGGGCAATCTTTAATGTTTGAAATGCCAGCTTACCGTCAGAATCTGGAGAAATAGTTACTTTAGTTCCTTCGGGAAGTCCTTCAGGTAAAGGATCAGATTCATCATTATTAACAGTGATTGCAGTATCTCCATTAATATCAGTTAAATGCCTTTTAATATTGACGACAAATTTTTTATTGGATCCTTCAGGTTTTACTTGACGAGAATAAATGCCATATTGTTTACCAGATAAAGAAAAAGCCCGGCAAGAAAATCCTGCAATTAAAACATCTGCGCTAAGCTTTGAAGGTTCAACCTGGTCTAAAACATCATAAACATTCGGAATAAATGAATCATTTCCTTTAGCAAGTTTTTTACCATGAAGTTGCTTATAAACTGCTTCAGCCTCTGGATCAATATCAGATGCCAGAACAATCCTGTATTTGACTCCCAATTTATCAAGGGCAATTTCCGGAGCTCCCATTCCACTGAATAATGTTACTACATTAAGAACAGGGTCTTTTCTTTTTTGAGCTTCCTGAATTAGCTCAATATTTTGTAAAATTTTTGTAAATTCTTGCATAACCTTTAAACTTTTGATAAGTCATCAACAATATTATTAGTCGGCTTTTGAAGATTCATCCTAGACTCAATAAAGGCGATAACCTGGCTAGCATTGTTTGCCGTTACATTTTGAAGATTCTCCGGAATATCAGTAGAAGGAGGAGCCATGAAAGCTTTTAAAAGAAGATTAGCGAACATTGCAAGCTTTGTATCGGAAATAAAAGCTCCTTCTTCATTTTGAGGAATATCTCCAGTTTCCGGAGTTTCAGTAGGATCATCGGCTTGAGGCTCATTAATATCCATTTCAACCTCAGCATCTACTTCTTTATCGCCTTGATCCCCCTCTTCTCCAGTAGGAAAAGGAAGGTCTTCATCATTAGCTTCTTTAATCAAATATTGTTTTGTTAAAGTATCTAATGTCTTGAATAAATTAGAATTCATGATAATTTTTATTTACATGATATTAGAAGACCAATAACTTCGGTCAAATTCTGGTACTTCTTATTAAGGAAAAGAAGACCTGACTTCTTAAGATAATTTTTAAAATCGGTAAAATGGTCTATAAAACTAAAATTATAATTTTCAGCCATTACTTCATCAAATTCTGGAGAATCATCAGAAATGATTGCCAGATATTCATTAATAGAGATATTGGAAATGATGGTTGGAAATTTAATTTTATTTTTCAGGAGTTTTAAAATAAGAAAATAATCCTTTGGCAAATCGGATTGATCTTCAAAATAGAGAAGAATATTTTTAGTAGTAAAATTTTGGCAAACATCTAAAAATTTTGTAAAGGTAAAATGTTTAAAAAGAGTAGAAATATCTTTTGAATTTTTAATGTCATTGTCTAAGGCATACTTGTTGGCTTCAAATAAAGCTGAATCAAATAAGCAATTCAAATCAATAACAGTTAAATTCCGGATTTTAAACTCGATTGACATAAATTAAATTTTTCAAGACTTTCTTTTGGCGAACGGCCAATTCTTAAATTGATTATACCATTGTAATATTCATCTTGCTTGAATAAAACATCTTCCTCAAATTGGGCCTTTGCTTCAAAATAACTCAATTCCCATTTACAGGTACAAAATTTTATAATCTCGAATTTAAATTTATCTTTGCCTAATTTTTTAATATCTTCATTTAATTCCGGAGAAGACCCGGTATAAGTTTTCCAGTCTGTTTCTACTTTTTTATGCCTTTTTCTTGTTTTACCTTTTAATGGAGGAAGCTTTTTAACCGATGTACAAAGTTTTTTACCAATGTACATTTTATTATTTTCCAAATTGGTAATTCGATAGACAAACCCGAATATTTCTTCAGGGATGTCTATCGAAGTAACCCAATGACCTAAATCTTGATTCATCAAGATCAATTATAGTCCGCTAAATGCGATTTTAATTCATCAAATGCTTTTTGAATTTCAATATCCGTCATTTTGCGATCCTGGTCCATTCCTCCTCTGGCTTTATATTCTCGATAAGCTACTTCATAAGGACTGCATCCACGGCTTTCAGCCTCTTCTTCAATCTTTTCCCATTCCTTATCAGTAAAGAAATCAGCCGGAATTTCGGGATATTCCTCAGCATCTTCTTCTTTATATTTTCGTTTAATAACCCTCGTTTTGAATAAAGACTTAGGAATTCTATTATCTCCTGGAGCATATGAATCAGTATTTGTAATGTTTCCTCCAGTCGCCTGGGCTGAAGGAGCTAAAACAGAACCAGCTGTCATTCCTTCGCAGTCTTCTTCAACTTTTTTCTTGTTAATGAATAATGAGGCAATATCCTTATGTCTTTTTAGCTTCATAAATGTTATAATATTACTATTAGTTAAAGATATGACACCTCAAGAAAAACTCGAACAATACTCAAAAGAAATTACCGAAGATTTAAAATTAAATGAAATGGTTATTCAGCAAAAATCTTTTGAAATTCCCCAAAGAAAACATTATTGGGTAACAAAACTGATTTTAGAAACCCAGGAACTCAATAAATTGGAACGAAAAAAGAAAGTTCTTGAAAAAATTGCCCTTGAAAAACAGGAACCATTAGTTCAAATGTCTACTGCTTCTATGAAAAATGTTATTGCCAATACTAAGCCTATGCAAGAAATTACTCAAGAAATTGAAGACCAGAAGATGTTGGTTGAATATTTGAATAAAGTCGAAAAGATCTTCGCCTATATTACGAATGACGTTAAGAACATTATCGAGATCATGCAGCTTCAAGTTCTGTAATTTAATTCTAAAAAATATCTAGAAAATTTTAAAAACTTTTAGGCTTGTACTTTACTACCTGAAGGGTAAAAGAATTTAAAATAATTCTCCAGGAGATTTTAAAAATAAATTGTCGAAACCAATCTGATTTCTATAAGTCAGATTGGTTTTTTATTACCCATAGAGTACCGAAGAGATCCTGATAATAAATGTACTTATTCAAATCTTATCTGAACTAGACAATTATCTGTTTGGTTAAACTTCCAACCGGCGCACGGTGATTTCGCGTGCGCGTGTGTGCGGGCGCGCAAGGGGAAAATTTTTAATATTTTAAAATTTA